>ENA-OXEY01000010-OXEY01000010.1-human-gut-metagenome-genome-assembly--contig:-NODE-10-length-106278-cov-33.884206_pt1 | contig 106278 bp, 79 predicted proteins | sample MGYA00249365_ERZ652263 | MGnify/ENA primary metagenome ERZ652263 (study PRJEB26925, sample SAMN05826763) | human gut metagenome | biome: ENVO:2100002; feature: ENVO:00000062; material: ENVO:00002003...
CCGTCGAAGAGTTTAGCGCGAATATTGGGAGTCAATGAGGGTACAATACGGCATAAGTCATACATGCTTAAGCAACGGTTGGAAATCACCGATAGAAGTGTGTCGTTGCGTCAATATTTACTCAATTTAAATTAGATTGTACACATATCATACACATCAATTTTTTATATTATCATTGATTATCAATTACTTACAGTATTTTTTGTACACAATAAAAGTACACATAATTTATTTGGATACAACATTCTTTCTATTTACCTTTGCAACCGATAAGTATTATTAAGAAATTACACAGTTGTTATAATAACCTATCACTTCAAATTACACAAACATACAAAGTTAACTTACAAATTCCTTATTGACTAATATTTATCGAAGCTTAAGTATATGCCCTAAAATTAGTTATAATTTAAAATGCATTACTGCACTATAGCTGCATATTCTGTAAAAAGTCAGTGCAAGCCAAATGCAGAGCCATGAAGACTTGTTTTCTAGAGCTATGTTAAGTGCAGCCTAACTTCACGAAGCTGATACTGTGCAAGAACATGCTTTTAAGAATAACTAATTCAAAAAACTACCAAAAATATTTTTAGGGCATCTACTTATCCTTAACTACAAACTCTATGGACACACTGATATCTATATGCATACCGGTTTACAATGCTTCGCTCTATTTACGCGAGTGTATTGACAGCATTCTCTCTCAGAGTTATAAGGATTTTGAGCTATTGATTGTGGACGATGGCTCAACAGATAATAGCAGTGCTATTGTCCATTCCTATAACGACCCCCGTATTCGATTGATTCAAAACAACCACAACTATATAGGTTCTTTGAACTTGCTTTTGAAAGAAGCAAAGGGCAAATATATAGCTCGGATGGACGCAGACGATCGCATGTGTCCCAATAGGTTGCAAGTGCAATTCGACTATATGGAGTCGCATCCAAAAGTAGACATTTTAGGCTCTGGCATGCAATGCTTTGGCGAAAACGAAGATACCTGCGAGCCATATCGAACTGGCGAAGTTGGTGTTCTGGAATTTATGGAATGTTGCGCCATTTACCACCCTACCGTAATGATGCGCAAAGCTTCCATTGATGCGACAGATATGGCCTATAAGCAGGAATACATCTATGCCGAGGACTATGGTTTCTGGGCTGAAGCTTTAGCCAAAGGATTAACCATTGCTAATATTCCGGATATTCTGTTGGAATATCGCGTAAACCCTTTCCAAGTTTCCAAAACCAAAAGAACATACCTAAACAACTGCACATGTGGAACGACTCTTGGAAATACAATGTATGTTGATAATTGCAATTGTTACGCAACGCAACCCTTCACTCCTGTAGTGACAGAAAGTCCTACCATACCAGCAGAGAATAGCGTAAGAAGTTATTGGCCGGGTATGATATAAATGAAGTCGTCTAAACTTTTCTGACGAAGATTTGATTTGGAGATTTATCTCTTCTAAATTCAATCTTCACCTTTCTTTTTGGTCGTTTTTTGACCTTTCATCAGTCGTGTAGCTCGCTACACTCCTTCTTCAAGGCCCAAAAACGCCTCAAAAATTAAGGCAAATCTTGATTTTCATAAAAGTTCAAACAACTTCAATGAAAAATTACTTATGATGTAAGAAATATACCACACATATTATGCAGTAACGATGTATCGTTTATTTTTTTTTCAACCTCTAAATTTTTTATTCCCATGAAAAAGACTCTACTCTTTCTTCTTTTGATTTGTATAGCTATACCCAACGCACATGCCCAAAAATACAATGTAATGGGATTAATTGTAGATGGATTTACTTACGAAAAGATAGACTCGGTAACAGTTCGGTTTCTGAATGCAGACAGTACTGAAGTAGAAAGGTTTGTCAATAAAGATGAGGGCTATAACTGCAATTTCAGTTATACTATCAAAGCACCGGGCAAATATACCCTGCATTTTTCGAAACCGGGATATGAAGATACCTACAAAACGGTGAACTTCCGCTACAAAAAGTATCGCATTACAGGGGGTACTTTCGGCCGTGTGCTGATGAGAAAAAAACAGAACCTTACCAATCGGACACTCGGCGAAGCCACCGTTACGGCCACGCGCATTAAAATGGTGATGAAGGGCGACACCCTGCAGTTTAACGCCGATGCCTTTCAGCTGCGCGAAGGGTCCATGCTCGACCAACTCATTGCCATGCTGCCGGGAGTGGAGTTGCGCACCGGGGGTGAAATCTATGTAAACGGTAAAAAGGTGCAGAGCTTACTGGTGAACGGCGAGGATTTTTTCAGAGGCGATGCTCGCATCGCGCTTGAAAATCTGCCTTCGTATATGATTGACAAAATCAATGTGTACGAAGCCAAACCGGATTTGGACAAATTGGTGGACAAGGACATCAACATCAACAAAAGTATGCTGATGAGCCATGGCGACAACACGGTGATGGACGTGAGGCTGAAACGAAAATACAGCATAGGCTGGATTGCCAATGGTGCCATCGGTGGGGGGACGAACGAACACTATTCGGCCAAAGCTTTTGCCCTGCGCTTTACGCCGCAATCGAAGCTGGCCTTTATGGGCTATTCGAACAATGTGTATGGCAATGCCTACTACGACGTGAACGGAAACTGGCAGGAACCGGGAGGAAGCGACAACCTGACAACGCACGAACTGTCGTCGGACTTGATGGTGAAGGACAAGGCCGGAATATACAAGATAAATAACTTTGCTTCCTTTAAATGGAAAGAGCAAAAAAGCCGGGTGTATCAGCACAGCATCAACTACCTCGATGACAAAGACATTGACGGCATCAGTCAGTCGCAATCGACATTCCGCGACTGGTATGTGCGCGACATTTTCGAAGTGAATTACACTCCGAAAAAGGAACAGGCTTTGAGCGCCTTAAAGTTCAAGCCCCAATTTTGGTATAACAATTACCGCAATGTGTACCTTTCGCGTCAGGCTGAATGGCAAGAACGCATGACCGAACGCTATATGGGTGAGGCTCTCGACAGCCTGTTTACCGACGGAAGTGCCGACATTTACCGCAAAAACCTGATTAGCAGCCTGCAGCAGAATCAGCAAAACGAAGGGCATTACTTTTTCACCAAAGGCGAAATGGCCAGTTCATGGGGACTGAATGGCTGCGGGTCATTGGATTTTAATGTCAATGGCTTCTACAGCCTTTCGGGCAACCGAAACTTACTGGAAAGTGCGGACTACAGAATGAACGGTATGCAAAAACGATTTACCGATAACGATGCACGCGAATATAACTACAGCGGAACTTTGGATTACTACATTGGATTTAATTTCAACGAAACAACATTTCTAATAAATCCCATGTTTAAATACATGCAGCAATATGCTTCGAGCAACCGCGATTACTACAAACTGGAAGGCACAGACTTGGCCGATGAACCGCTCGACCGCCTTGCCTCGATGAAGGATGCGCTGACTCAATATATCGATGATACCAACTCGGCGTATACCGACACCTGGAAACGGACATATACCCCAGGGCTGCACCTGAACTATTATAAATATGATTGGGAAAGCCAAGTGGGTCAACATATTGACCTAACGTAACCGATACGCATCGATTGGGTGAAGTATAAATACCGACGTGGACTCATTGATACACAATTTCGGCGAACTTACAGCTTTTTCGAACCTGAGTTGAGTTTCAAATTCGACCGCAACCTAAAGATAAAAGGCGATGCCAAGATAGAACGACATATCAATCTCAGCTACAAGCTGACCCAAAGTGCCCCGAGCAACGAATACTTGATTGACTATCGCGATGATGCCACGCCTTTGGTGGTGAGAATCGGTAATCCGGGCCTGAAAGAGAGCACGCTGCACAAGGTGGCATTTTCAATAAGTAACCGCCGATGGAAGGAACAGACGGACAACCGGCGGTCGACAAACCTGAATTGGAGTGCAAACTACGAGCAGTGGAACAACTTGATAGCGCAATCCATGCGCTACGACTTACAAACCGGTGTGCGTACGTACAGACCAGAAAACGTAAATGGCAACTGGGGCATTAACTCGCAGTTTCAACTTAACAGTTCGTTTGACAAAAAAAATGACTGGAACTACCGCCTGAACACGAACTTTAACTATCGACACAGCGAGGACTACATCAACCTGCTGCAAAACACTGCGACAACGAAGGCCGGAACTGACCGATTTGTGACAAGTTTGGGATTCAACACCGGATATAGTCACAATTACTACAACATTTGGGCCTCAGTAAACGGCGAATGGATTCATGCCAAATCAGAACGCTTTGCCACGCAGGATGTGTTCAACGTGAATTACCGCATCAGCGCAGGCATGCCCTTGCCCTGGAAATTGCAATTCAGCACCTCACTGCTGCTCAACACACGCTATGGCTATGCCGACGACCAGTTCAATACGAAGCAGCTCATCTGGAGTGCACGACTCAAACGTTTCTTCTTCAACGGACGTTTGGGCATGGAACTGGAAGCTTTTGACTTGCTGAACAAAATGTCGAGCTACAGCTACAGCCTAAACGAACAGATGCAAACAGAAACGTACAGAAACGTGCTGAAAAGATACGTGATGCTGAACCTGACATTCAGACTGAATAAAGAACCGAAAAAGTAAGATACAGATGTATCAGAATCACTCGTTCAAGACATACAATCAATAATCAAATAGGAAGAAAGCAAAAAGTTTTCTTCCTATTTTCATTTTTAGCACTCCCAAACCACCATACGGAAGTTTTGCTGACCAGACAATAACCACTACGGAACGTAAAACAACAGCCACCTACTCGTTCTGTTAAAACAAGCAGGTGGCTGATATTACGTGGGATAAGCTGCTTAACGGATGTAGGGATTGTATTGACGTTCCTCGCCTACGGTAGTGAAATCACCGTGGCCGGGCAACACCTGTACCTCATCGGGCAAAGCTAAGATGCGAGTGCGCAGAGCATTGATGAGCTGTACTTCGCTGCCTCCGGGCAAGTCGCAACGGCCGATTTCGTGACGGAACAGGCTGTCGCCACTGAAGAGCAGTTTGGCCTCTTTGGCATAAAGGCATACGCCTCCGGGCGTATGGCCGGGGGTGGCAATGACTTGGAGGGTGAAATTGCCCACCTTGAGTTCGTCGCCATCGGCAAAGTAATTGCACACGGGGGGAAGTTCGAGAGGCAAGGCGCGGTGCATAAACTGCTGCATTTGCTGAACGGCCGACTCGTAGGTTTCGCGTTCGGCAGCCGCTATCTCCATTTTCACCCCATACTCCTTATATATATAGTGGGCTCCAAACAGGTGGTCGAAATGGGCATGGGTGTTGAACATACGCACCAGGCGCAGGTTGTGTGATTCAAGGAATTGACGGATGGCTTTTTTTTCTTCGTCATAGAAAGCACCACAATCAATGAGGGCTGCTTCGCCGGTTTCGTCGTAAACGAGGTAGCAGTTTTCCTCGATCATGTTTACAATAAAACGTGTTACTTCCATAATAAGTAAGTATAGGTAATTTAGCCGGTAGATGAAAAAAATGAGGGATGAATCGGGCTAACCGATTGCTGTAGTCAAAGTTGGATGTAAGTGACCTTTTTTGTTTCGAAGAATTCTTCGGTGAAATAGGTGCTCAAATCCCACACTTCGGAACATTTGGCAAAGGGAGCCAGTTCGTCGGCCACATCACCGCCTTTGAGGCAAATCAGTCCGTTGGGCAAAGCATTCTGATGTTCATGGTGTACGTTTTTGCGCACCAGTTTCACGAGATCCTGTGCATTCATCACCGCACGACTCACTACAAAATCGAATTTGCGCTTTTCCTCCATGACATTAAGATGAGCCACTTCGACATTCTGCAAACCAATGGCTTGAGCCACTGCAGCAGCCACTTTGGTTTTTTTGCCGATGCTGTCGATGAGCTTAAAACGGCATTCGGGGAAAAGGATGGCCAAGGGAATGCCGGGGAAGCCTCCACCGGTGCCGATGTCCATGATTTGCGTGCCGGGACGGAACTGAATGACGCGGGCAATGCCTAAGGAGTGCAGTACATGATGCTCGTAGAGGTTGTCAATGTCCTTGCGCGAAATGACATTGATTTTTGCATTCCATTCGCGATAGAGCGCATCGAGTTGGGCAAACTGGTTGCGCTGAAGGTCGGTTAAATCGGGGAAATAACGGTATATAATATCTACTGCCATAATCAGAATGAGATGTAAAAAAATAATTGGTAGCAAAGGTACACAAAAGGGACGAAAACGCACCAATCAGCCTGGCATTTAAATGAATAATTTCTACGATTGAAGGGCGTGGCTGAGCGAAAGTGCTTAGTTTGGCGCAGCAAAGAAGCGATTTGAGGGGTTGAGACAAAAGAGTCTATTGAATTTTTCAAAACAAAAGCATAAAGTTTTTACTTCTCGTAAAATTGTCGTACCTTTGCTTGCGAATAGTGTTTACTTGGCTCAATAGCAATGCCGGCCTTCACTTTTTTTGCGGATGTCCGGCCAGTTGGGAAAGTAAACCGATTGCAGAATACAAAATCTTAAAAACATACTACTGTGTCAGAGACTAAGTACATTTTCGTTACCGGAGGCGTTGCTTCCTCCTTGGGCAAAGGCATTATAGCAGCTTCAATAGGTAAGCTTCTGCAAGCTCGCGGGTTTAACATCACGATTCAGAAGTTCGACCCGTATATCAACATCGACCCGGGTACGCTCAATCCCTACGAACACGGCGAATGCTATGTAACGGACGATGGTCAGGAAACCGACTTGGACCTCGGACACTATGAGCGTTTTACGGGTATTCAAACCACGCGTTATAACAACTTTACGACCGGACGCATCTACCAAAGCGTTATCGACAAAGAACGCCGCGGCGACTATCTGGGCAAAACCATTCAGGTTATTCCGCACATCACCGACGAAATTAAGCGCGACATGCTCTATTTGGGCAAGAAGCACAAATACGATTTCGTGATTACGGAAATCGGTGGTACGGTGGGCGACATTGAAAGTCAACCGTTCCTCGAAGCTATCCGTCAGCTGAAATGGGAATTGGGAAAAAATGCGGTGTGCGTTCACTTGACATACGTGCCTTACCTTGCTGCAGCAGGCGAACTGAAAACCAAACCTACACAGCACTCGGTAAAGGAATTGCAAAGCATCGGTATTCAGCCGGATATCCTCGTATTGCGTGCTGAACACGAACTGGGCAGCGGATTGCGCCGAAAAATTGCCAACTTCTGCAACGTGTCGCCCGATGCCGTGGTGCAGAGCCTTGACCAACCCACGATTTACGAAGTACCCCTTTGCATGCAGGCTCAGGACCTTGACGGTACGATCCTTCGCAAACTGGGTATGCCTGTTGGCGAAACTCCGGGACTCGGTCCCTGGCGTTCGTTCCTCGATCGCCGCCACAAGGCTACCAAGGTTATCAACGTGGGCCTGGTTGGTAAATACGACTTGCAGGATGCCTATAAGAGTATTCTTGAAGCACTTTCGCAGGCCGGTACCTACAATGACCGCAAGGTGAAATGCCACTTCATCAATAGCGAAAAAATCAATCAGAACACAGTGGCCGATATGCTCAAGGGCATGGATGGCTACGTGATTTGCCCGGGATTCGGCCAACGTGGTATCGAAGGCAAAATCATTGCTGCACAATACTGCCGCGAACACAACCTGCCTACCTTCGGTATCTGCCTGGGTATGCAAATGATGGTTATCGAATTCGGACGAAACGTATTGGGCTACGAGGATGCCAACTCTATCGAAATGGATTCGAAGACTACGCACAACGTCATCGACATCATGGAGGACCAGAAGAATATTACCAACATGGGTGGCACGATGCGTTTGGGCGGTTACGAATGCAGCCTTCGCGAGGGTAGCCGCGTGCGTGCTATCTATGGCAACGAAATTATTCGCGAACGTCACCGCCATCGCTATGAGTTCAACAATGATTTCCGCAAGGAATACGAACAGGCCGGCATGGAGTGCGTAGGTGTGAACCCCGATACCGACCTCGTTGAAATTGTGGAAATTCCTACGCTCAACTGGTATGTGGGTACGCAGTTCCACCCCGAGTATTCGAGCACGGTGCTGAAACCGCATCCCTTGTTCCTTGACTTCGTGAAGGCTTGTATCGAATGCAAAAACGAGGAAGCAGAAGAAAACGAAGAAGTGGCTGAGGCTTAACGGGCTTTACGGCTTTCACATCTAAAACATTCAAAATCAAGGGAATCAGTTCACTCAGACCTTACATTAAAACAGAAGAACATACGGAACAACGTCAATGGGCGTTGTTCCGCGTGTTCTTTTATTTGCAAAATGTAAGAGCTGAAAGTAAAACACGATTCCACATATTTTCAAACTCGCTCAACAGAGCTATATCCTATTATGGACAAAAACACCATTACAGGTTTGATTCTGATTGCAGCCGTTCTCATTGGTTTTAGCTGGTATAACACCAATCAGGAACGTAACTTGCAGCAGATTCCGCAAACCGAACAAACCAACACGCTTGACGCACAAAACAAAAAAAGCATTACCGCGCAGCAGGCGCTCAACCAAAAGGCGGCTGCCGACAGCGCCGACATCTTCTTTGCTGCTACTAAGGGTAACGCAAACGATGTGGTGCTTAGCAACAATAAGGTGAGCGTGAAAATCAACACCAAAGGCGGACGGATTAGCGAAGTTAAACTCAAAGAGTACAAAAGCTACAAAGACTTTGCTGAAGGACGCAACGAAAACTTGCTGCTGTATTCGGCTAAAGATGCAGCGCTTGAACTGACGCTCGACACAAAGGAAAGCCAAATGGCTTTTTCAAACTATTACTTCACGCCTGTTAATGCCACTGACAGCACCGTGACCATGCGCCTGACGGCTGCTGACGGTGCTACCATCGATCTGGACTACAAACTGCTGGCTGACAACTACCTCGTGAACTTCAGTGTCAAGACCAAGGGCATGCACAAATACTTGCCTTCGTCGACCAAATCGCTCCAAATGAATTGGAACGACCGCGTGGCTCAGCACGAAAAGGGTTTCTACTTCGAAAACATGTACTCTACGCTGACGTACAAACTGCACGACGATGATGCGGAACACCTTTCGGAAGCTGAAACCGTGAGCGAAAGTATTACGGGAAGCGTGGATTGGATTGCTTTCAAAAACCAGTACTTCAGCTCGGTAATCATGGCTGAGGAACCGCTGCAAAACGTGGATTTGAAAAGCGAACAACTCAATGAAAAAAGCGGTTACCTGAAAAAGTACAACGCTGCCATGACGGCTGCTTTCGACCCCACGGGAGCTAAGGAAACGAAATTCCAGTTCTACTTCGGCCCGAACAACTACCGCTTGCTGCAGTCGATGGACGACCACAAAATTTCGAGCTTCGACAATGACCTTGAAGAACTCGTTTATCTGGGTTGGCCTATCGTACGCTGGATTAACCGCTACTTCACACTCTACGTGTTCGACTTCTTTACCCGCATGGGACTGCCGATGGGCGTTGTATTGCTGCTCATTACGCTGTTGCTGCGCGTCATTGTGTATGCTCCGACGAAAAAGAGCTACATGAGCAGTGCCAAAATGCGTGTGCTGAAACCGAAGGTGGACGAAATTACGGCGAAATATCCGAAACAGGAGGATGCCATGAAGCGCCAGCAGGAAATGATGTCGCTTTACTCACAGTATGGCGTAAGCCCCATGGGTGGCTGTCTGCCTATGCTCATTCAGATGCCTATCTGGATTGCAATGTTCAACTTTGTGCCGAATGCCATCGAACTGCGCCAGCAGAGTTTCCTTTGGGCTGACGACCTTTCGACCTACGATAGTATTCTTTCATGGGACTACGAAATCTGGGGATTGGGCAACCACCTCAGTTTGTTCTGCCTCCTGTTCTGCGCCACAAACTTGCTTTATAGCTACATGACCATGCGTCAGCAGCGCGAAACGATGTCGGGCGAACAGGCTCAGCAAATGAAGATGATGCAGTGGATGATGATGCTCATGCCGCTTTTCTTCTTCTTCATGTTCAACAAGTATTCATCGGGCTTGAACTACTACTACTTCATTTCACTGCTGTTCAGCGCACTCACCATGTGGTGGCTGCGTAAAACGACGGATGATAAGAAGTTGCTCGAAAAACTTGAAGCTAACTACGAGGCCAACAAGAACAATCCGAATAAAAAAGTGAGCGGACTGGCTGCCCGATTGGAAGCCTTGCAAAAGCAGCAGGAAGAAATGATGCGCCTGCGCGAGGAAATCAATAAAAACCGAGGCAACAAATAAGCAATTTACACGCAGGACCGAAAGGCGAAGTAAACGTGAAAACGAAATGACAAAGCCAAAGGACTGTGCAACATGAATAACCCTAAACGGGGGAAGACATAGTTTCCGGATAATCCGGACTATGATCTTCCCCCGTTTTTTGCGTATATGAAAGCAAACCAAAGAACTGGCAAGCAACTCCGAATATATGTATTTATATGCACAAAAAATGACAGATTTGTAGATATTTGCACAAAATATGCCCACTAATCTATACAGATGTTTGCCTCGTAGGAAATATTATGGTAACTTTGCAGAAAATTTATACATTTTACATACAATGATAGACATCAAAACTCTACTCGCAGCCTCAGCCTTTACATTGGCCGGCAGTTCGGAAGTGAAGGCGCAAAATGCCTCGAACGAGTTTATCGGTAAACAGCAACCTGTCTTGCAGTCGGACCGCATGACGCCTGAGGCTTTGTGGGCCATGGGACGCATCGGTGATTTCAACGTGGCCGAAAACGGCAAACAGGCAGTTTACGCTGTAAGCTACTATAGTGTAAAGCAGAACAAAAGCCATTCGGTACTTTACACACTCGACCTCAATACGCGAAAAAGCACCCAGCTTACTACCAGCACCCAAAGCGAAAGTGGGGCGGTTTTCATGAAAGATGGTAAGCGCATTGCTTATATGTCGGCCGAAAACGGAAGCAACCAGCTCTGGATGATGAATGCCGACGGAACGAACCGCAAACAGGTGTCGAACACGGGCAAGGACATTGCCGGATTCCTGTTCTCGCCGGACGAGAAGCAGGTGATTCTGGTGATGGAGGTAGATCAAAACCATTCGATTGCCAAAAACGATGCTGACCTGCCTGAGGCTACCGGCATGGTTATCAATGACTTGATGTATAAGCATTGGGATACTTACGTCACTACTGCACCCCACCCCTTTGTGGCTTCATTCGACGGCAACGCTGTTGGTCAGACGAAGGATTTGCTGGAAGGAGAACCTTACGAAAGCCCCATGATGCCCTTTGGCGGTATGGAACAGCTGGCTTGGAGCCCTGACTCAAAAAGTATTGCTTATACCTGCCGCAAAAAGGTGGGCAAGAGCTATGCTATCAGTACGGACAGCGACATCTTCCTTTACGAAGTGAGCACCGGAACGACCAAGAACCTTTGCAAACCGGCCGATTACGTGGCTCCCGAAATTGAGGCTGACCGTTCGCTGCAACATCAGGCGGTGAACAAACCGGCAACTGACTGCAACATGGGTTACGACCAAAACCCGCAGTTCTCGCCCGACGGACGCTACGTGGCATGGAGCAGCATGGAACGCGACGGCTACGAAAGCGACCGTACGCGCCTTTGTGTGCTCGACCTCGAAACCGGCAAAAAAACGTATGTTACTGAAAAGTTTGAAAGTGGCGTCAACGAATTTTGCTGGGCACCGAACAGCAAGGACTTGTACTTTACCGGTGTGTGGCACGGCAAAACTCAGGTGTACACCACGAACCTGAAAGGTGAGCACAAGGCTCTGACTGATGAGGTGGCTGATTATGCGCTGCTCGGACTGGCACCCGATGGTGCTTCGCTCTTTGTGAAGAAGCACAGCATGAGTCAGGCCGACGAGGTGTATCGACTTTCACTAAAAGGTAAAAACAAACCGGCGGAACAGCTGACGTTCGAAAACCAGTACTTCTACGACAAACTGACCTTCGGCAAGGTGGAAGAACGATGGGTCAACACGGTAGACGGCAAAAAAATGCTTTGCTGGGTGGTATATCCGCCACATTTCGACCCTAATAAAAAATATCCCACCCTGCTCTTCTGCGAGGGTGGTCCGCAAACGCCCGTGAGCCAGTTCTGGAGCTACCGCTGGAACTTCCAGATTATGGCTGCCAACGACTACATCGTTGTTGCGCCGAACCGCCGCGGACTTCCGGGCTTTGGCATGGAATGGCTTGAGGCCATTTCGGGCGACTACTCGGGACTTTGCATGCAGGACTACCTCTGCGCCATCGACGATATTGCCAAAGAACCTTACGTTGACCGCGAACGTCTGGGTGCAGTGGGTGCGAGCTTTGGCGGTTACAGTGTGTACTGGCTGGCCGGTAACCACGACAAGCGTTTTAAGTGTTTCATTGCTCACGACGGCATCTACAACACGCAGCAGCAATATGTCGAAACCGAAGAACTTTGGTTCCCGAACTGGGACATGGGTTCGGCTCCCTGGAAAAAGGCAGCCGATGGACAGGTGCAAAAGGTATTCTCGACCTCGCCTCACCTCTACGTAGACCGTTGGGACACGCCCATTCTCTGCATCCACGGACAAAAGGACTTCCGCATTGAATACACACAGGCTGAATCGGCATTTACGGCAGCCCGCATGCGCGGACTCGATGCTCAGCTTTTGCTGTTCCCTGATGAAAACCACTGGGTGCTGAAACCTCAGAATGGTGTGTTGTGGCAGCGTACATTCTTCCGCTGGCTCGATAAATACCTGAAAAAGTAGTTCTGTGTGTAACAACACTGCAAAAACTGATAAACGGCAAGGCCTTCGAAAACGCAGGCCTTGCCGATTTTAAGCAAGTAAATATTCATTCTTTTTATAAAATCCTTCATTCTATCATGAACGAAAAAAATCAGCCCACTTTGCGCGATTCGGCTGCCATGCGTTGGACCGTGCTCTTGTTCATGGCCTTTGCCATGTTCTGTTCATACATCTTTATGGACATCCTCTCGCCCATCAAGGACCTTATGCAGTCGACCCGCGGATGGGACTCAACAGCCTTTGGTACGATGCAGGGTTCTGAAACCTTCCTGAACGTGTTTGTGTTCTTCCTTATTTTTGCCGGTATCATCCTTGACAAAATGGGGGTGCGCTTTACAGCCGTTCTTTCGGGCGTGGTTATGCTCATTGGTGCCACCATCAACTGGTATGCCGTTACGGAATCGTTTATGCAGAGCAGTTTGCAGACGTGGTTCACTGAAAACCTGAACTATATTCCCGGTTTCGATGAACTCGGCATTTCACCCTTCTACTTAGGCATGCCCGCGTCGGCCAAATTTGCAGCCGTAGGTTTCATGATTTTCGGTTGCGGTGTGGAAATGGCAGGTATTACCGTATCGCGTGGTATCGTTAAATGGTTCAAGGGCCGCGAAATGGCATTGGCCATGGGTTCGGAAATGGCACTAGCCCGTTTGGGTGTGGCTACCTGTATGATTTTCTCGCCCGTATTCGCTAAATTGGGCGGTACGATCGACGTTTCGCGTTCAGTAGCCTTCGGTGTGGTTCTGCTTATGATTGCGCTGCTGATGTTCTGCGTTTACTTCTTCATGGACAAGAAACTTGATGCACAGACCGGCGAAGCAGAAGAAAAAGACGATCCCTTCAAAATCAGCGACTTGGGTAAAATCCTTACCAGCAGCGGTTTCTGGCTTGTAGCCCTTCTCTGTGTACTTTACTACTCAGCCATCTTCCCCTTCCAGAAGTATGCAGTAAACATGCTGCAGTGCAACCTTTCGTTTACCGAAGTAGCCCCCGATTCATTTTGGGCAACGAACACGGTGACCATCATTCAGTATGTCATCATGCTTGTTGTGGCAGCAGCTGCGTTTGCCAGCAACTTTTCAAAGAAGGCACAAGTGAAATACCCCCTGCTCGGCTTGGCCATTGTAGCCCTGGTTGTGTTCTGCTACATGGGCTATATGCGTCAGAGTGCCGAAACAGTGTTTGCGGTGTTCCCGCTGCTTGCTGTAGGTATCACACCTATCTTGGGTAACTACGTTGACCACAAGGGTAAGGCAGCCACTATGCTCATCATGGGTTCGGTGCTGCTCATTCTGTGCCACCTCACCTTTGCCTTTATTCTCCCCGAAATGAAGAGCGTCAGCCCCGTGGCTGGTTTCGTGGTAGCCTACCTCACCATTTTGGTGTTGGGCGCCAGCTTCTCGTTGGTACCTGCTTCGCTGTGGCCCAGTGTGCCCAAACTCGTTGATGCTAAAATCATCGGTAGTGCCTACGCATTGATTTTCTGGATTCAGAACATCGGTTTGTGGCTCTTCCCCTTGCTCATTGGTAAGGTGCTTGACCAAACGAACCCCGAATTGGTTGAAGGATTGAAGAACGGCACGATTACGCCTGATCAGGCTGCTGTTTCGTACGACTACACGGCTCCCCTCGTGATGCTGGCTTGCCTTGGTGTGGCTGCATTGGTATTGGGCCTTGTGCTGAAAGTAATTGACAAGAAAAAGGGTTACGGACTGGAAGAACCCAACATTCAGCAGTAAACGGATGCTGCGGAATAAACACAGCTTTCCAACTACGCTTAAATGAACAACACCCCCAAAGTTTCTGTTTCGGAACTTCGGGGGTGTTTTTTGGTTACTAAGCAGGACGCAGTGAAGCTTAATCATACATTTAAATGCGTGATTAAACCCAACAACCTGTACAGCGCAATGACGTGAACTTGCAGTGCGCCTGATTATATGAACATTTTGACGGTAAGAACCATGAAGAAGAAAAAACACGAAATACGCCTATATTACGCCTACTTTTGCTACCAATACCTTACACATATCATCATTAAATAAAAAAATCGCATTTTCTCCACATTTTTTTCACCAAAATGTTTGTTGGTTTAAAATAAATGCCTACCTTTGCACCGCGTTTGAGAGATAACGCAACTAATCGGAAAGGAAGTTTGGGTGAGTGGCTGAAACCACCAGTTTGCTAAACTGACGTACGGGTTACCGTACCGGGGGTTCGAATCCCCCAGCTTCCGCTCTTGGCGCTTTCATCTAACGGTTAGGATACATGCCTCTCACGCATGGTATACGGGTTCGATTCCCGTAGGCGCTACTAACCACAAAAGCTGTATCATTACGATGCAGCTTTTTTTATTTTATTCCGATTTTTATTCCGATTTTTCTTCCTTTATGAAACTTAGCATTATCTGCGCGCTTACTGAAAACCGCGCTATTGGCAACAAAGGACAACTTTTATATTATTTACCTGCCGACCTCAAACATTTCAAAAATCTGACTACAGGGCACACCATCATTATGGGACGTAAGACCTTTGATTCGCTGCCTAAGGGTGCACTGCCTAACAGACGCAATGTGGTGCTGACGCATCAAACGGGTTTTACAGCCCCCGGTATCGAAGTGTTTCACGCACTTGACGAGGCTCTTAATAGCTGCCAAAACGACGAGGAGGTGTTCATCATCGGCGGTGAAAGCATTTACGCGGCTGCCCTACCCTTGGCCGACCAACTCTGCCTGACGCATGTTCATGCTACTCCGCAAGAGACTGATACGTTCTTTCCGGCTTACGACGAAACGGAATGGGAACTGACTGCAAGCGAAGCGCATGAACCGGACGAAAAGAATGCGCTGCCTTACACCTTTGCCTTCTATCAGCGTAAAAAATAGGCGTGGACCAGCTGTCGCGCTGTAAAATTGGACACTTCTATTGCTCGACTTTTCAAACTCAAAACCATGAATAAATTACTGGCAATCATCGGTGCGGCCTCGCTCGCACTTTCGGCTCAAGCCCAACAAAATGAGGTGGAACTGACGCTGCTTGAAACTTCGGATGTTCACGGAAACTATCTGCCTTACGACTTCATCAATGGTGAGGCCGGTGCGGGGAGCTTGGCACGGGTTATGACTTATACAGACAAATTGCGCAAGGAGACCGGACGCGACCATGTGATTCTGCTGGAAAACGGCGATATCCTGCAAGGTCAGCCTACGGCTTATTACTACAATTTCATTGACACAACGTCAACACACTTGTGTGCCGACATCCTGAACTATATGCAATATGATGCCGGAACGGTGGGCAATCATGACATCGAAACGGGGCATGCTGTGTATGACCGCTGGGTGAAACAATGCAATTTCCCAATGCTGGGTGCCAACGCGGTGGAAACGGCTACGGGAAAACCTTACTGGAAACCTTATACAATTATTGAACGAAAGGGGATTAAAATTGCAGTAATGGGCATGGTTACGCCGGGCATTCCGATGTGGCTTCCGCAAAACTTGTGGAGCGGCTTGACATTTACCGATATGGCGGAAACTGCACGTCGCTATATGCCGGAAATGAAGGCGCAGGCTGATGTGATTGTGGGACTTTTCCACTCGGGTGTGGGCAAGGAAGAGGGGGTGAACCAACTGGCTGAAAATGCAGCCTTACATGTGGCTAAATCGGTTTCGGGTTTTGACGTGGTGTTTTGCGGACATGATCATAGACGGGCAAACCGAACCATCCTGAATGCTGCGGGCGATTCGGTGCTGATTCTGAACCCGGCGGCTGATGCCATGACGGTGGCTCAGGCTAAAATTAAACTGAGCATGGAGGGTAACAAGCCTACTATCAAGTGGATGAAAGGTGACTTGATAGACGTGAGCAAAATGCAGCCTGATCCTGCTTTTATGAAGCAGTTTAAAATGGCATCGGATGTGGTGAAAAGCTTTACGAACCGTACCATCGGACATAGCGCTCACGAAATGAAAACGCTTCCGGCTTTCTTTGGTCCGTCGGCCTTTATCGACTTTATTCATCAAATGCAACTGCGCATCTCGGGAGCAGACATTTCGTTTACTGCGCCTTTGGCTTTTGATGCGTGCATTCAACAAGGACCGATTCGCGTTCGCGATATGTTTAAACTTTACCGCTACGAAAACATGCTATATGTAATGGAACTGAGCGGACAGGAAATCAAGGATTACCTGGAATACTCGTATGCGGGCTGGACGAACCAAATGAAAAATGAGTCGGACCACTTACTGCTATTTAAACCCAATGCTGACAAAATCAAACAGCCCTGGCAGCGGATGGCTACGCCAAGCTATAACTTTGATTCGGCTGCGGGGATTCGCTACACGGTGGATGTGAGCAAACCGACAGGGGAAAAAATCTGCATCGAAAGTATGGCTGACGACTCGCCTTTTGATTTGCAAAAGAAATATCGCTGTGCCATTAACTCGTATCGCGGAAATGGCGGTGGCAACTTGCTGACGAAAGGTGCCGGCATTAAAGCTGAGGATTTGGACAAACGCATTGTCTGGAGTACTGACAAGGATTTGCGATACTACCTGATGAAGGCGATTGAAGAGGCTGACAGCATTTCGCCAGAACCCTTGAACCTGTGGAAATTCGTTCCTGCAGCATGGACTGAAAAGGCTAAACTGCGCGACATGGAGTTGCTGAAACAATAAAATCTGCATACAGCAAAAGGCTCGAACTGTTATTCCTGTTCTGAATGGGATGGGAATAATGGTTCGAGCCTTTGATAATTTAAGTCGAAAGTAATGGAAACACACGTTTACCTTAAACGATTTGATAATCGATATGGAACAAAATAGTATATCCCGATTTCATTTTTTTGCATGTCGTAAAAAGTGTGCTGAAAATACTGTAGACCAGGCAATTCAAACACTTTTTGAGAGGTTGAAAAACATCGAGGTGCGATATTAGGTGCCCAAAAAATTTGGATTTCGGCTTGTACTTGTTGTATCTTTGCTGTCGCAATAAAGGCAACACTGCAGCATTGATAAGCTGCACATGAGCCTAATCGGATGAAAAAACAATATTCCTTATTTATTCATTCAGTGTTCTTTGACATTTTGTTACAACAGAAAGTAAGGCAGGTAGGCCTGTCTGAAACACATACACACAGGTGTGGTATTCTACCCACAATCGCTACCGACTCCTTAATACTTCATATAATCGGGCAATGGCTCGCGCGTGGCTTCGTCATACTTGCTGCCTAACAACTGTTTGAGCAGGGGTAACAACACTTTGTGAATGACTTTGTCGTTGAGTTGATGTTCGCCTTCAAAACGTTCGGCATGGGTGTAGTACTTGGTAAACGTGTTGTAGGCATTGATAGGATTTACTGAAGTATCGTTGATACCAAACAAACCGTAGCAGAGTTCGCGGTCGTCGGGCGTTATGCCGCCGAACTGCTTGCGCTCCATCTGGTTGTATCGCTTGATAATGTCGGCTGTAATGCGAAATTCCTTTTCATGATTTTTACGTCCATTCAGCCATTTGTGTACACCGGTATGAAGCAATTTGCTGGTGGAAATGCGAAACGAGGGATTGACGCAAATACGCAGAAAACCGTGCATTTGCTGGGCGTACATACCGCCCATACTGGTGCCGATAATGACATCGGGCTGTTCGGCTTGAACTAACTTTTGAAGCATTGGCAGTGCTTCTTCGGGGTCAACGGGTATGTCGGGGGCTACGACTTGAGCTGAAGGAAATATTTTGCGGAGTAGCTGTACTGTGCCTGATGCACCGGACGAGGCGAATCCGTGGAAATAAACGAGTTTCATTGATTTTCTAAAAACTATTTTTGGAGATAAAACAAAATAAGCAGGTGTTCAAAATGATGGATACATTCGAACACCTACTTACTGAGGCTATGTTATTTTTCGGTGCTGGCGAACTGTCCTTCGAGCAAAATGTTGCCGCTCATCCATTCGGCAGGAATCGTAAAACTGCCATCTGCTGCGAACTTTGCAGCCTCAACACGGGTTTCAACGGTTTTGCCAGTGGTGATATCGGTATAACGCACCATGAGATAGTCGAGTTTGAAGCCCGGAGCCGGATGTGCCTTGACTACAAAACTCTTGGCACGCGGCACAAGACTGGAGGTTAATTCGCCATTCTTTTCGTCGGTCAAATAACCATTTCGGCTTCCTGCTGTAAGCGTCACAAACTTCACAGGACCGGCTTGGGGAGCAAAAGGCTTTGAAGGTGCCGCATTGATGCGAGGTTGGTTTTGACTGCTAACTTCGATATCGTCGATATAAGCCGTAAAGTCAGCTTGAAGGGCGTGAGGTGAATTGCAGTCGGGCACAAACACCAAGCTGTGAATTTCAATACCTCCATTACCCTTGATGGGGAAGACGGCATCGCACCATTGGTTCGTTAACAAAGGATTTTCTGCATACACCCAAAATTGTTCGGTGTCGGCCGACTGTCCCGGACGATCGGTGCGTTTGCCTAAACCTACGAGCATAACCTTGGTTGTTTGCGGATTGTACATCTTGACGTGAACGTACTTTACTTCGGGAGTGAGCTCAAAAGTTTGAGGCAAGTCGACACGAACTCCGAAAGTGTTGCTGCCGAAACGCGAACGCTGTACGCCCAGAATCTGCTTCGACTTGTTGCCTACCTTCGTAGCATCAGAAGCGGTGAAGTTTGCCACTACAGCCGCATTGCCTTTGAGTTTTCCGGTTCTAAAGGGTGATTCAGACCAGGTGTCGTAAACACCAATGCCGCGATAGGATGCGGGCGATTCAAAATCCACATGAATTTGCTGTGCTGACATTTGCAGCGTTGAGGTGGCGGCTATGAGGGTGAAAAGAAACTGCTTCATGTTTAATAAATTTCGACGTTTTCAATGGTGGGACAAGCTTTACTATCGGTTATCGTTACGCGCAGATATTTGGCTTGAACGGGATCGGTATAGCTATTCTTCGTACTTCCATTGAGCGGAATGATGCGTTTGTAGCCAATGGTGGTGGTTTTTACCTCTCCTCCCTGACGGGTCCACTGCTTGCCATCCATACTGGTTTCTATCACAAATGACTTGACACGCTGACCAAGTCGGATGTGCTCTTGCAACACCACATAGCGCAATGCCTGAGGTTTACGCCAGGTAAAGGTCAGCGAACCATTGTTATGTGCATCGTTAGTAGCCCAGTAGGTATTCTTTTTACCATCTATCACATTGCGTGCTTTGAAATTGCGTTTTTTACCGGCCTTACGCACTTCGCTTGCGGTAACTTTGGCTTTGGGTGCAAGGTTATTGCCCAAACGCGTACGCAACATGGCGCCCAGTTCGTTCAAACGCTGAACTGTGGCTTCGGGCAATGAACCGGAGCGGTCGGGGGGCAAATTAAGAATCAACGTGGCATTACGTCCGATGGTTTCGAGGTACATCTGGAACAGGCGTTCGCAGCTTAGTACGCTTTCGCCCTCGTGCCAGAACCAGCCACGATTGGTTATTTTTGCATCACTTTCGCCGGGTAACCAGAACCAGCCGTCGATGGTGCCGCGCGTTCCGTTTGATTCGGGTGCAAAACCGCGATTTTCGGGACTCCAAATGGTTTCGCCGGAATAACCTTCTTCGTTGCCAATCCAGCGTGCTTCGCCGCCTACGCCCCAAAGTACACAGTCGGGGCATACCTTGTGAACGGTGTCGCGAAGATTGGGCACATCGTAGTAGGTTTCGCGATCAATATTGCGAATTCCGCCCTTACCTCCGTAATAGCCGTCACCGCCATTAGCACCGTCGAACCACATTTCGAACTGGTCGGTTCCGTATTTAGCCAACTCGGCACACTGACGGAGGAAAACATCCTTGACATATGTATCGGTGCCATAATGCGCACTATTGCGATCCCAGGGCGAGATGTAAAAACCGTATTTTAAGTCTAATTGCTTAGCTGCATCGGCAAAATCGCGCGGAATGTTTGTTTGGCGCGCAAATTCATTGTTTGACGAGGTGCATTTGTGGTCGGTTGTTTCGGTATCCCACAAGCAAAATCCGTCGTGGTGCTTCACCACAGCAATACCACCTTTCATTCCGGCAGACTTGGCTGCAGTAAGCCATTGCATAGGGTCGGGTTTGGCGGTAGGAGCAAACATATTGACGTCTTCATTGCCAAAACCCCACTCCTTATTGGTGTAGGTGTTCATGCCATAATGAAAAAAGGCATAGAACTCGGTTTCCTGCCATTTTAACTGACGGGGAGCAGGTACGGGATGAACAGGGGCCGGTTCGTTTTGAGGATTAGACAGCACTTCGTTAACCAAAGGGAGCTGTGCCTGAACGGACGCGGGATTCAGCGTAAAGAAACTAGCGGCTGACAACAGCAGCGTGTGATGTAACTTCATATTTATTAAAAAAGTGTTTTTAAATGACTCGAAAGAGGCAAATCTGCGGAGTATGTACGGAGGCTATACCTACAGACGCGTTGCACTGGGCTGCCCGCTATTTTTTTACAAAACACAGCCTGAACAAGACGCAATATGCCTCAGACGAACTCGTCTTTCCTATTTTAGTGTGTAAAATTACGGGAAAATAATAGGTTTTACAACAATAATATGATAAATTCATTTCAAATGACACAGAATATGGCATTGCGGAGCATAAAGTCGGGAAAAAACAAGGGCGCAAAGGGAAAACGAGAACAGAAATCTTGCTTTTTGGTATTTAATAACGTATCTTTGCTTACGCGAAAGCAAACTATTCCCAGACTAGAGGTAATAGGCTGATTTGCCTCTTTTCGAACCTCGAACATGGGCTTTGATTTTAACCGAATAATTTGTTTTTCTCGTTCCGAATTTCATAAAAACGGTGATGAGGAAAATCTACCTAAATTCTTAGCATTCGAATTATGACACCTATATTTTTGGCAGGACCTTGCGTTATTGAATCGGCAGAATTGCTTGATACTGTGGCTACTGAATTGGTCAGACTGAAAGAACTTTACCAAACTGAGATTTACTTTAAAGCTTCGTTTGACAAGGCTAACCGCACTTCGATCCACTCGTTCAGAGGCCCCGGATTGGAAAAGGGACTGCAAATGCTGGCTGACGTAAAAAATAAATACCAGCTTCCGCTCATTACCGATATTCACGAAAGCTATCAGGCTGCGGCTGCAGGCGAGGTAGTAGACATTCTGCAAATTCCCGCCTTTTTATGCCGCCAAACAGATTTGTTGGTTGCTGCAGCGCAAACAGGCTGTATCATCAACATTAAAAAAGCGCAATTCCTATCGGGCGATGACATGCGTTACCCGGTTGAAAAATGTCGCGAAGCAGGGGCTCGCGAGGTGTGGCTGACCGAACGTGGCAACATCTACGGCTACAACAATTTGGTAGTTGACTTCAGAAACCTGCCACTCATGAAACAGTATGCCGACCATGTAATTATGGACTGTACACACTCGGTGCAACGCCCGGGAGGTGCAGGAGGCAAAACGGGTGGCGACCGCCAATTCGTGCCGCAAATGGCATTGGCTGCTAAGGCTTTCGGTGCTGACGGCTACTTCTTCGAAACGCACCCCGACCCCGACAACGCACTGAGCGACGGACCGAACATGCTGTTCCTCAAGGATTTTGAAGGGGTGATGAAATCATTGCTGTAACACATGACGTTTCAACACCTACTTATTACCCTAACAGACTTTTACATCTATGAGCAACCATATTGAAACTGCCATTAAATGCTTGAAAGACGAAGCACAGGCAATACTCGACCTCATTCCGCAAATCAACGAGGACTTTGACAAGGCTGTCCGCATTATTCTTGAATGTAAGGGCAAATTCATTGTAACCGGTGTTGGCAAAAGCGGACATATCGGCGCCAAAATCGCTGCTACGCTTTCTTCAACCGGTACTCCGAGCTTTTTCATCAATCCGCTCGATTTGTTTCACGGCGACTTGGGCGTGATTCAAAAGAATGACGTGGTATTGGCTATTTCCAACTCCGGACAAACCGACGAGTTGCTTCGGTTCTTACCCTATCTGCTCGAAAACCAGATTCCTGTTATCGGCATGAGCGGCAATCCGGAATCGCTGTTGGCCAAATATGCCTCGGCTCACCTGAATGCGGGCGTGAGCCGCGAGGCTTGTCCGCTGGGATTGGCACCTACTTCGTCGACTACTGCCGCGTTGGCGCTGGGTGATGCACTGGCTTGTGCGCTGATGGAAGCTCGCCACTTCAAGGCTGCTGACTTTGCGCAATATCATCCGGGTGGCACTTTGGGCAAACGCTTGTTGACAAAAGCCAACGACGTCATGCAAAAAACGGATTTACCGGTAATTGACCCTGCCACAAAACTGGGCGAGGCTGTGATTCATATCAGCAACGGACGTCTGGGATTGTGTGTGGCTTTGGAAAACAACAAAGTGGTGGGACTCATCACCGATGGCGACATCCGCAGAGCCATGGAAAATTCACAAGATAGTTTCTTTAAACTGACCGTGGCTGACATCATGACGAAAACACCCAAAACGGTTTCGCCCGACACTAAAATCACGGAAATCGAACAAATTCTGCACCAAAACAAAATTCACTCTGTACTCGTTGTTGATGAGGAGAATCAGCTGTTAGGGGTGGTTGATTCGTTCAGAACGATGATTTGACGCAAACAATAGAATGACTTATTTAAAAACTTTACTGGTTGTTATATTGAGCTATTTTTTATATTTGCCGGCATTGGCTGCCAACTGCAAAGCTACAACGCCTAGCGATTCAAGTATCGTAAACTTTCTGCAAGATGAATATCACGTAAAGTTTACCAACAACAACCGCATCGTTGTGTTTAAAACGGGAAAGGAAAAGTTTGACGACCTTTTTCCCGCCATTCGTGCAGCCAAAGAAAGCATTCACCTAGAGTACTTCAACTTCAGAAATGACTCTATTTCGAAAGAACTGTTTACGCTTTTGGTTCACAAAGCAGCCGAAGGCGTAAAGGTTCGTGCGCTCTTCGATGGATTCGGCAACAGCTCTAACAACCGTCCGTTGCGCCGCAGACATCTTGACAGCCTGCGGGCACGAGGTATCGAAATTTATGAATTCGACCCCATACGCTTTCCTTACCTTAACCACATAGCTCACCGCGACCACCGCAAAATCGTGGTTATCGATGGTCAAGTGGCCTATACCGGAGGTATGAATGTGGCCGACTATTACATCATGGGTAAACCGGAATTCGGCGAGTGGCGTGACTTGCACACACGCGTCGAAGGTGATGCTGTGGGTGAACTACAAAGAGTGTTTCTGGAATTTTGGAACAAAGTAACCAAACAAAACATTCATGGCCCACAATACTATCCGGGCGAAAAGGATGCCAGACAGAACTTCGGCATGCTCAAACAAGACACTACGCCTACTGCCGGTACAAAACAGGTAGGTGTGGTGAATCGTGTACCTAAGGCCACTCCGCGAATCATTCACGACACCTTTATCCACTCCATCAACACGGCTGAAAAACAAATTCTGATTATCAACCCTTACCTCACACTCTGCCGCCACCTGAAAAAGGCTCTAAAAAATGCAGCTAAACGAGGAGTTGATGTACAGATTATGGTGTCGGAAAAAAGCGACATTCCCATCACACCACGTATCGTTGAGTATAACGTACACAAACTGATGAAGGCAGGTGTAAAGGTCTACTTCTTTCAAGGAGGATTTCACCATAGCAAAATCATGATGGTTGATAGCACTTACTCTTTCGTCGGAAGTGCAAACTTGAACAGTCGCAGTTTGTCGTTCGACTACGAATGCAATCTGCTCATCAACGACCCTTACACCACACAGGAACTACAATCCATCTTCTACTTCGACCGTGACAACCGTTGTTTCCTGCTTACCCCTGAAAGATGGAAGCAGTGGAGCAAATGGCGCCGCGCCAAAGGCTGGTTACTGCATTTCCTGACTCCCTTTGTGGAATGCGATAAAAAAGAATCCGGATACGACGACATGAATATACTCATTCAGCAATCCGACGAGGAACATCCCAAGGGATAACCTGATTCAGAACTGCTTCTGCTCAGTTCGTTCACTCTAAATGGATATTAACACCTATGCGCGAAACGAAATTTTCCATTCTCAAAGCCATAGCCATCATCTGCGTGGTGCTTTCACATGCGGGCATCAGCGGATGGCTGTTTAACTTTGTGTTTATATTTCATGTACCCATCTTTTTTATCTGTGCAGGGTATTTCTTTAATACCAAATACCTGACGGACGAACGGACCTATATTGTGCACCGTTTCAAGGGGCTGTATCTGCCTTTTGTGCGCTGGAGTCTGTTCTTTCTGCTCATTCACAATGTGCTATTTCCTTTAGGCATACTGAGCAAAACCTATGGCAATGCAGGAGGTGGGGTTACCCACCCTTATACGTGGCAGCAATTCTCACAGCACGCATGGAGCATTGTGTCCAACATGTCGGGCTACGATCAATTTCTTTGCGGTGCATTCTGGTTTTTCCGTGCCTTATTGCTGGCTAGCATTGGTTTTCTGCTTATGTTCAAGTTACTCAACCGTTCTGCGCAGTTACACGATTACAAGCACACAGCATGGGGTGTGCTGTTCATCACATTGTTGCTGATAACATGGAAAACCACGACACACCTGAACCTGACGGGTGTAGCACAGGGAGGCTACCGCGAACTGATGGGCATGGCATTCATGACAGCCGGCTTTTTACTTAAACAATATGAAGTGTGCGACAAGCTCAACTGGAAAACGGCATTAACCTCGGGCACAATTTTACTGTTAGCTTCATGCTTCTTTCCATCGAGCATGGTATGGAATCCCAACTTCACACAGTTCATTTCCCTACCCCTACCTGCCATTGCAGCCTTCGTTATGTTCACCTACATATCTGCATGGATTGACCGCCATCCCGGCTTGATAAAGCGCACGTTCGCTTATATTGGCGAACATACACTTTACATATTTGCATTCCACCTTGTAGCGTTCAAGGTTGTAAGCGCACTCAAAGTATGGTTCTACGACTTGCCATGGGAAGCTGTTGGCGGACACCCCGTAGTCATTACTCCCGCAAACAACTGGATTTGGGTCATACTTTACCTTGCAGCAGGTGTAATCCTTCCCTTGCTTTGGCTGAAGAGCTATCGGAAGTTTGCTCCCAAAATAGATTTAAATCAAACGTTAGTCATTCACTATGTCATTTTTGGCAGCAAGTTCTTGTTGCGCTACCTCGTAATCGGACTTCACCTGTTGTTCGTCATACTCAAGAACCTATTCAAGGCTCTTAAGAAAGGAATTAAAGACATCCTGGCGGCCTCTAGCACAAAGGACGAATAGAACACTGGCTCAGTCGGAAAAGCGTATGGTAAAACTCAACAATGCATCCGGGTTTCAGACAGGCCTACCTGCCTTACTTTCTGTTGTAACAAAATGTCAAAGAACGCTGAATAAATAAGGAATATTGTTTTTTCATCCGTTTAGGCTAATATGCAGCTTATCAATGCTGCAGTGTTGCCTTTATTGTGGTTGCAAAGATACAACAAGTACAAGCCGAAATCCAAATTTTTGGAGCACCTAATATCGCACCTCGATATTTTTCAGCCTCTAAAAAAGTGTCTGAATCTCCTGATTTACAGTATTTTCAGCATACTTTTTACAACGTACAAAAAAATGAAATCGGGATATAACATTTTATCTCTTGCCGATTATCAAAATGTACGATTCAGCTGTGTTTTGCCTCACCCAAATGCTACAGCCACACACATTTTTGCTACTGACCCATCCATAGATCTCGCACACTAACCCCATCAAAAAAGGTTCAAGCCACTCGCTATGAGTGAACTTGAACCTTTTTTGTTTGAATTCTTTGTGAAGTGCCTTAGCCAATCAACGACCGCGCTGATAGGTTATTTCGTAAAAGCACGGATATACGTTAGCCGAAGCATTGGCCTGACCTTGCGAACTTGGAACAATCAAACGCACATGAGCCAGCGTACCATCGTCAACGCGCGAAAGGTTGATGTACGACAGCGGAACAAGCCATCCTGGAGGAACTGCAGCCGAGTTGTACAGATTGAACATCATTCCCTGTACGAAGCTGGCAGAGAAAGTGCCAAGCGTATTCGTGCAAGTCATTACGTCCGGCACCATTTCGCTGGAAGCCAACTGGTTTGTCGACTGGATACTGTCGGTCGAAATATTAAACTCAGTATATCGCGTCAGAATACGTTCTGAATCGCCATCTTCCATTCTTTTGCCTTTACCCTTTTGAAGTATTTGCATATACACGCCCGTATTCGAAAAATAAACGTATTCGTTTTTCGAAACATCGGTGGTTGAATCGTTCTGATAAAATTCGCTTTCTGAAATCACCTTGATGTCACCGGGCACATTGAGCAGATACTCACCCGACTCATCATCTTTTACCTGAACACCCGACTTGATGAAGGCTTTAATCTGCTTCGACTCACGTTTACGCTTGTCAGCATAAGTTTCATCGTCGTCGCAAGCCTGAAACAGGGTGCAAAATGTCAGCAATAACAGAGGTAGGAATAATAAGTTGCGTTTCATTCGTGTGAAAGGGGATATAATAAATAGTTTGTTTTGCATCAGATAGTCACGGCAAAAATACTAATTTTATTGCACTCATGTGACGGATACATCTAAAAAAACGACAAACAGCATTTTTTAAGACAAAAAGCGCATAAAAAACTGCGAAAGTAACTTACATCCGACCCTTGGGAACGTTGCAAGATACTTTCGCAGTAAACGTTTAGGCTATTTGAATGCTTTATCAAACAGCTATTGCCTGATTGAAATTAAGCCTCAGGATCGGGAGTAATGAGTTTATAACCCTTGCCGTGAATGTTGATAATCTCCACATTCTCGTCGTCCTTGAGGTGCTTACGCAACTTCGTGATATACACGTCCATCGAACGCGCATTGAAGTAATTATCATCAATCCAGATGGTTTTAAGGGCATAGTCACGCTGCAGAATTTCGTTAGCGTGTGCGCAAAGCAAGCTCAGCAATTCGCTTTCCTTCGTAGTAAGTTTGGTCTGGTTTTCGCCACGAGCCAAAATTTGCTTCTGCGTGTCGAAAGTGAACGAACCAATCTTATAGTGCGTACGGTTACGGTTCTTTTTACCGCGAACACGACGCAAAATAGCTTCAATACGGAAAGTCAACTCTTCCATAGAGAAAGGCTTAGTCAGGTAGTCATCGGCACCCAGACGGAAACCTTCGAGAATATCATCCTTCAGCGTCTTTGCCGTAAGGAAGATGATAGGCGTTTCCTCGCTAATCTGGCGAATGTCGCGTGCCAGGCTGAAACCATCCTTCTTAGGCATCATCACGTCGAGTACACAAAGGTCATACTTGTTCTGCGTAAATGCCTTGTAACCAGCTTCGCCATCGGGGCAGAGTTCCGTATCGTAACCCTTAGCCTGCAAATATTCGCGCAGCAACATACCCAAGTTTTCATCGTCCTCGCAAAGGAGTATTTTCATTTTTTCTTCGTTCGTCATCATAATCATTCGATTTTTAATATATTATTTTTATTATTTACAGTTTAAAGTTGACCAAAGGTGAAGCAGCCCACATCTATTCAAGCAACCTCAATCCTGCCCCATGATAGGCAACGAAATGATAAACTTCGTACCTTTGCCAAGTTCGCTTTCAGCATGAATGGTTCCGCCCAATGCCTTAACCACATTGTGTACGTATGCCAAGCCCAAGCCAAAGCCCTTCACATCGTGGCGGTTGCCAGTATGCACGCGATAGAACTTGTCGAAAATCTTTTTCAAGTCATCACGTTTAATGCCGATACCATTGTCTTCGATAGCTATTACCATCCGGCCCGACTCGTTGTAAGTAGACACAAAGAGCTGCAAGTCTCGATCAGGAGCCTTATACTTCACCGCGTTATCCATCAAGTTGAATATCACATTGGTAAAGTGCATTTCATCGACAAACACAATGCTATCATCCGCATCGAGGTGCGTATCAATCGTTCCTCCCGTAGCTTCAACTTTCAGTCGGAAAGTATTAACCGTATCCTGTACCAGCAAGTTTGCATCAAGTTCTTTACGCTTAAAAGTGGCAGCCTTACGGTCAAACATCGACATTTGCAGCACCTTCTCCACCTGAAAGCGCAGTCGCTTGGTTTCATCTACGATGACACCCGATATATGGTTAAACATAGCCTCACTCTTGCCCACCGACGGGTCACGCAGCATTTGCGCAGCCAGCGAAATGGTAGAAATGGGCGTTTTGAACTCGTGCGTCATGTTATTGATAAAGTCGTTCTTTATCTCCGACAAGCGTTTCTGCCTGAAAATCGTGTAAATCGTAAAGATAAAGATGATGAGCAATATCAGCGTAAAGATGATAGCCGGAATCATGAACTGCACCGAAGCAAACAGATACTTCTGCATTTCGGGGAAGTGAATGTAAAGCAAACCGGTCTGTGCCAGCGGGTCGTTAGGGTAAAGTTCCTGACGATAAGCATTCTCCTCACCTTCAGGCTGATAGTCAGCACATCGATACACCTCGCGTCCGTCCGAAGTCGTTACATAAAAGTGATAGTCGATGTTTATACCGTTGCTTCGCAGCTCAGCTCGCAAGTCACTGTCGAGTTTTCGAAAGTCGATGCGCTCTGCCAAGGGTTTGTCGCTCGCCTTATATAATATGGAGTAAACCACTTCATTGAGCAATGCTTTCTGATTGATGAAGCGTTTGCGCACCGAATCGCGCACAGACTCGCTCACAGAGTTGGCATTCAGATTATCCAGGAATATACCCTTGGTCACATTCACCGGAATGCTGGTGTGAGGCGTAGGCTTGCGCACGGCATGGGGGTGCGCCATGTCGAGCGAATCGGGCATACCCGATGCATGTTGATGGAATTGTTCTTCAAGTCCCTGTTTGGTTTCCTCCAATTCCAGGTTGCGAGCTGTTTGATAAAGACTCCGGGTAACGGACTCGTCAAACTGCTCCTTGCGCATATTTATGACTTCCTTTAAATATTTCGTTTGCAGGAAGAGCAACGTGATGAACGAAATGCCTATCACGATGGCTATGGTCCAAATCGTTGATTTCTTCATGACCACAAAAATACGTTGATTTTAAGCATTGCCTTCATATAGAGATTGTTTTTAAGGCTAAACTGCAAAAAATTAACTACGATGCAGCGTTTTACTTATTAAAATCACAAGTAGAACGCTACATCGTAGTTACAAATATTTTTTAAAAGAATCTTACCTCAAATCAGGGAACACCCGCAACTTGTTTTTGGCCGAAGTACCCAGCGTCAGGACGCTTACCTTCACTCCAGCCGCAAGAATCAAACTCCTCGCACAGGCTTTGAGCGTACTGCCAGTAGTAATCATGTCGTCAATCAGGAGCAGGTGTTTACCCCGTATATCGGCAGCATTCACCACCCGGAATATGTCCTTCACATTTTCCTGACGTTCATAGGTTTGCAAGTGCGTTTGCGTCGGATTATCGGCCGCCCTGATTACCGACTTCGTATCAATGGGTATGCCGGTTACCAAACTTACGCCATAAGCCAGTCGCTCACTCTGGTTGTAACCTCGCTGTTTGAAACGGCGCTTCGACAAGGGGATGGGCACCAGCAAATCGATACCATCGAAAAAGCCGGTATCCATCAAATCTTCGGCCATAAGTTTACCATAGGCCACAGCTATGTCGGGTCGATTATGGTATTTAAAATCAAAAAACAGGTTGCAAGTATTGGTTTGCGGATAATAGTACAGATAGCTGTTGGCACGCTGCGTCATTACCACATCGTCCCACATGATGCGTTCAATGATATTGTTCCGCAGTCCTTTGATGCGTGTCAAAGGCAACTTAAGCAAACACTGCACGCATGTGTGTTCCTCGTTACTTCGCAGACGTTTACCGCACACACAGCAAAATCTGGGAAGGAAGGTACTTCGCAAACTTTGCAACACTTGCCGAAGGCGAATTCGAAATTTCATGGTTCATTCACAGTTTGCGGCTACTCACCGCCCTAAGCTGCAACTCTTTGTCACTGGCGGCGAAAATCCATTTCATCGGGCACTTTAACCAGCTTGCGACCCACTGCCTTGCGCAGGGCATTGCCATTGACCGTACGCAAATGATAAACACTGTCGGACACTTGTTCAAACTCAATATTTTGCGAGTCGGAACCAATGTCATTACTGAAACGCAGAAGGGCCTTGTTCCCCTTTATTTCGTGCTTTATCAGCATCCAGGTACCATAAATGCCCTGGTGCATATATCCACGAACGTTGCCCAAGAACTCGGAACCCGGCACAAACAAATTTTCCTCGTACAAATTCAGGTGCAGGTGCACGCCCAACTCCTTACTGAAAAAGTGGCCTTCAAACGGACGCTGAGCAGCTACTACTGAGCTGTCGTTTCTGTGGCATAGATGATGTGCTGCCGTCGCAATGCCGGAAGCATTAGTCGGCCGAAGCAGCCCTGTCAAACGGTTGTGACTTGCCGCAGTTGCAGTGATGCCGAACAGCAGCATGACTGTGCAAAGGGCTGTGAATAAACAACAAGTTTTTCTCAACATGATTTTTTAAAAAAAATCACGTCTGCTTGTTTCCCAACCGTTAGGTAAATACCCCAACGAGCTGAGAAACAAACAGACGCTGAATGAAAATGAATTATTCTTCGTCGTCGAAATTGGTTCGTAATATCATGGTTGTAGCCCCAATGGTGATAATGTCGCCATCGTTGATAACCACGCGATCTTTGTCACCGAGAATTTCGTTTTGCAGGAAAGTTCCCGTGTTCGACGGAGCATCGCGCAAAATAAACTGCACCTGGCCGTTTGCCTTCACGCGCACAGTTACGATGCAGTGTGTGGTATCGATGCTGGGGTCAACGGTTTTAATGGCAGCATTAGCCTTAGTTCCCTTCACATATCTGCCTACCACATTTTCCCCTGCATAAAGTGGAATTTCCTGTTTGAAATGAAAGGCATTTTCAATCACAACCAATTTGCCGCGTACGGGTTCTTCGGGTTCCTCGTCAGTCGGTTCATCAGCGGGTTTAGGTTGCGGCATACGAATTTTAAACTGTTTATTACAAGCCGGACATACAAACACGAGAATGCGACCGGGTTCGTAATTAGTTTCGTCAAATTGTATAGCTTCGTCACATTTAGGACAGCGAATGCGTTTCATATCGTGGAATTTATTAGGAATGAAGTGAAAGCGAGAATATAAAGGTTTTCAAATGCGAGTACTTATAGAAGTCGTCTAAACTTTTCTGGCGAAGATTTGATTTGGAGATTTATCTCTTCTAAATTCAATCTTCACCTTTTTTTTGGGCCGTTTTTTGACCTTTCATCAGTCGTGTAGCTCGCTACACTCCTTCTTCAAGTCCCAAAAACGCCTCTAAAATTAAGGCAAATCTTGAAATTCATAAAAGTTCAGACGACTTCATAAAGAAAAAATAGGAATTAGGATGAGTGCTCACTCTGTTTGTCCTAATTCCTATTTTAACTTCAGCACCCAGGCATCTGCAAAGGCTTTGTGTTTTTTGAATTGCTGCAAGGCGTGTTGAGCTTCGGTTTCGGTAGCATAGTGTCCGTTAATCACTCTGACCATCCGCCCATTCACATAAAGATCTGCATGTTTAAAGCCCTCGTCTTTCAGTTTTTGCACATACTTTTCAGCACTCTGTTTCGGTACAGCACTGACCAACACCAAGGTAAACTTTCCTGTCGGCTTTGCAGCAACTGCTACAGGCTGTTTCGAAGTCGTTTCAGTTTTCGAAGCAGTTGGTTCTGCTGCCGAAGTTTCTGTCGTAGCCGGAACAGACTTTGGTTCAGCCACCGGAACGGGTTTTGGAATGATTGTCTGACTATTCGTCTGTACGTTCGAGAACAGCTGCTCGTAAACTACGGAAGCTGCCTGCGTATCAACCGATGTAGAGTTCGACACCGGAGTAGCCCACACAAAGTAGAAGAACACAGCCACCACGGCAGCAGCAGCATAATTCACAATTTCGCGACTGATGCTGATGGTGTAATTCTTTTCAGTACGCTTCACCTGGAGTTTCTTTTGACGCTCGGCAGGCTGTTCGCCGTCAGCAGCATTGTTGGCTTTTGCATCCCAACGCTTCAAGGAAAGCGAATCCAAACCGTAAAGTTCGGGCGACACCACTCCAGCCTTGCAAGGCGTGAAGTTATACTGTTCGCCAATACCCATGCTGAGTGTACCGATTCCCGACAATTCGTACTCGCCTTTTTCCTGCAGTTCTTCCTTCAGCTCGCGCACTGCACTGTCAATGAGTTTGAGCGTATCAGGATACGAAGTGCCATAGGCTTTCATGTACGATTGAACGAGCAACCCGTCGTTCAAAACGAGCTGCTGATTAAAGCCCACACTGCGATAGGGCGGCAAAAAGAGGAATTCTTCCTCAATTCGGCGCGCAGGCACATACTGCGTAACAAATCCGCCTAAACCGGGAACTATTACGCAGTCATGATGTAACAATAAGCTTTCAATATGTCGAGAGAGTTCAATCATACTGCAAAGATAAGCCTTATTTTTCAATTCTAAAAATCCAAAGATAAGTTTTTGAGCAGAAATCGGCAGTGTGTGTTTGACGATTTGTCGGGAAACGGCGCCGAATGCAGCGATTGAAATGGTTTTCATGCTGTCATTTTGAAGAATGCAAGGGGCTATTCCTTGCAAAAAACATCAACAGAATGAAGGGCAAAAGCGCAAATACTATGGCAATTTTAACTTCATGCCTAAGTGAATATTATTGGCATCCTTGATTTTGTTGTGCTTCATGATGGCTGACACCATGCGGTCGCTTCCGTAATATTTACGGGAAATAACCGACAAATTATCGCCACGTTTCACCACATGAAATGCGGGACGTTCAGTTTTTTTGTCTGTTGCTTCGTTAGCCGTTTCCTTAGGCTGTGCTTCCGTCTTTTCACGGGCATGCTGCACCGTATCGGCTGCACCATCCGCTGTTTTGGCAGCAAGTTTCGCCGTTTCAGCTGCCATTTGCTTGGTTTTTACGCTGTCGGCACCATCCATGTCCACTTTGCGGGCCAGTGCTGAATCAGCTGTTGCAGCAAGGCTTACAGCCGGATGATTCACACCCATCACCTTGTCGAGATAGGTGTAGCTGCACGGACAAAGCACGCGGTAATAGCCGGCAAAATAGCACACAGTCATGATGAGCAGCTGACAGAGCAGGAGCATCGAAATTTTCCACCAGTTGCGTTTGCGTCTGGAGGGTACTTCGACATAAGTGTAGCCCATGTCGGCTGATTGGTGAAAGGCTTTATCATCGTCGGTATGCGACGAAATGGTTCGGGGCACGGTGACTTGAATTTCTTCCTCTGCACCATCAGCATCTGCCGTATCATTGTGTTCGGCAGTGTGTGCCTTATCAGCAACCATTTGTTGAACTGTTTGGTGATTATCGGACGAATCGGCTTCCTCATTGTCGTCGTCAATCATGACCACACTGGTTAGTTCCACCCCATTGGCAGCAGCGTTGTCGGCTTCGGCAGGCTGATTGTGTTCATCGCCCTCGTTACCGTTTTCAATGGGCTGCGGACATCCTGCTTCAACTTCTTCCAAACCGTCTTCTTCGTCAGCCGCTTCATCGTTAAGCGATTTATCAGCAGCCACCGGTGCATCAACCGGTGCAGATTTATCCGAAGCCTCCTCCTCGTCGGTTTCATCTTCAGCCTCATCAGCCGAATCGTCGGCATTGTCAGGATTCAAGTCGTCGTCCTCTTCCTCTGTCAAATCAGTATCATCGGCATCTAAGTCGGCCTCGTCTTCCTCGGCACTCATTTGCTGGTCGATTTCTTCAAACTCCGACACATCCGTATCGTCGCTCAAATCAACCGATTCAAAGTGTGCAAACGGACGGTTTACCAACTCCTTCATAGCGGTGTCGGGGGTAAAAGAAATCTTGGTATGTCCGCTGATAAGAAAACGCTCTCCTGTATTGATATTGACACTGTCGCGTTCACTGACAGCCACCAGTTTAAAGGTACCGAAGCCTTTGATTTTTACAAATTTATCTTGAAACAGACCATCTTCGATTACTTCAAAGAAGCAACGTACAAAGTTGTCTGCTTCGCGTTTTCCCAAGCCTTCGCGCAAGTCCAGGAAATCGGCCAAATCCTGCAGGAGTATTTTTTTCTTCATCAGCTTACAGGGGGGATTATTTCAATTTTTCCTTGAGCACGGCACTGGGTTTAAAGGCCAGCACCAACTTTGGCGGAATCAATTTTCGTTGTTTCGTTGCAGGGTTCACTGCGATGCGCTCTTTCTTTTTCTTTACTTCGAACTGTCCGAATCCTTGTACAGAAAGCGACGTATCGGCATCAAGCCGTTCGGCAAATTCGCCAATCAGTGTCTGAGTTGCTTTCTGCACGGTTTTTGCATTCATACCTGTGCGAAGTGCCAGCGCATTCAAGAAATCTTTATTATTCATGGGCAGCAAGTTCACCGAAGAGGTCAAATTCTGTTGATTCGGTAATCGTTACCTGGTAGAAGCAGCCAATCTGAATTTCGGGGGCATGATTAGCGGGTATCAGTACTTCGCAGTCAATTTCGGGCGAATCCATTTCGGTGCGTCCCACAAAGTAATCGCCCTCGTGGCGGTCAATAATCACACGGAACGTCTGTCCCACTTTTGCTTCAGATATTTCGGTCGAAATGCTCTCCTGCAAAAGCATAAGGTCGTTCAGTCGGCTTTCCTTCACCTCCTCGGGTACATTGTCTTCGTAGTTCAATGCGGCATACGTGCCTTCTTCCTCGCTGTAAGCGAATGCGCCCATACGCTCAAAGCCTACCGCACCGACAAACTCCATGAGTTCGTTGAAGTCTTCCTCCGTTTCGCCGGGGAAACCTACCATAAGCGTGGTGCGCAACGTGATGCCGGGCACTTCCTCGCGGATTTTTGCTATCAAATCGAGCGTTTCCTGCTTGGTAATGTGGCGCTGCATGCGCTTGAGCATGTGGTCGGAAATGTGTTGGAGGGCTATGTCGAGATACTTGCACACATTGTCGTGTTCGCGCATTACGCGGAGCAAATCCATGGGGAAATGCGTGGGATAAGCGTAGTGCAGACGAATCCATTCGACACCGGGAATTTCGGCCATGCGCTCAATGAGTTCGGGCAAACGCTGTTCGTGATACAGGTCGATACCGTAATACGTCAGTTCCTGGGCTATAACTTGGAATTCCTTTACGCCTTCTGACACCAAACGGCGTACTTCGTCTAAAATTTCCTCCATCGGACGGCTCACGTGCTTACCCGTAATAATGGGTATGGCACAGTAAGCGCAACTACGGTCGCAACCTTCAGATATTTTCAGATAAGCATAATGCTTCGGCGTGGTAATTACACGCTGCTGAAGGGTTGCCGTGTTGTACTCGCTATGAAGGTCGTTGAGCAATTCTTTCCAGTTGAACTTACCATAGAATTTATCGACCTGCGGAATTTCCTCGCGCAGTTCGTCAATGTATCGTTCCGACAGGCAACCCATTACATACACGGCTTTGAGCAAACCTTCTTCTTTTTGCTCGCAAAGCTCCAGAATCATATTGATACTTTCTTCCTTTGCATCTGCAATGAAGCCGCAAGTATTGATTACTGCAATGTCGCCGTGCGTGTTATCGGGATTGTGATACACTTCAAAGCCATGTTCCTTGAACTGGTTAAGCAGTTGCTCTGAATCAACGAGATTCTTTGAGCATCCCATGGTTATAATATCTACGGTACGCATTTATTTCGAATTTATATAGATTGTTTTGACCTTGCTGACAGCGTTGCCTGGCAGCGTGCGCTGTGTGAGTTTGTGATGAGCTTATCTGCTAAATCAGATGCTTTGACCCTGGAAAAGCGATTCCACGAATTCGCGGCGGTTGAAAGGTTGCAAATCTGTCATTTTTTCGCCCAGACCGATGTACTTAACGGGCACTTGCAGCTGATGTGAAATGCCGATAACCACGCCACCCTTGGCTGTGCCATCGAGTTTGGTAATGGCCAGGGCCGTAACTTCGGTGGCTTTGATAAACTGTTTAGCCTGTTCGTAAGCATTTTGTCCGGTACTTCCGTCAAGCACGAGCAACACCTCGTCGGGGGCAGTAGCATCCACCTTTTGCATTACCTTTTTAATTTTGGTCAGCTCATTCATCAAGCCGATTTTATTGTGCAAACGTCCGGCGGTGTCGATAATAACGACATCAGCATCATTGGCTTTTGCCGAGCTGATGGTGTCGTAGGCCACACTGGCAGGGTCGCTACCCATTTGTTGCTTAACAACGGGCACACCAACCCGTTCTCCCCAAATTACGAGTTGTTCAACGGCTGCTGCACGGAACGTATCGGCTGCACCGAGTACCACTTTCAATCCGGCTTGTTTAAACTGGTAGGCCAATTTACCGATGGTTGTGGTTTTACCCACACCATTCACACCTACCACCATAATCACGTAAGGCTTTTTGTTTTGCGGAATGTCGAAACCTTCTACATCGTCATTACCGCTTTTGGTCAGCAATTCAGCAATTTCTTCTTTCAAAAGGGTATGCAATTCGCTGGTGCTGACGTATTTATCGCGTGCCACACGTTCTTCAATGCGACGAATGATATCAACGGTCGTATCAGCGCCCACATCTGAGGTAATGAGAATTTCCTCAAGGCGGTCTAATACTTCATCATCAACTTTCGATTTTCCGGCAATGGCACGTGTGAGTTTGCCAAAAAAACTGGCTTTGGTTTTTTCCAAACCCGCATCCAGCGTTTCCTTCTTTTCTTTTTTTGAAAAAATGCTAAATAAACCCATGTGTTAATGTTATTATGTTTGCTGTTACAGGGCTTTTCATTTCGCATTGTCCGCCCTTCCGTTTATTTTAAAACCCGGCACAGCAAAAAAATATTTATGTTTTTGCAAACTTACAAAAAAACACTGAAATACAAGCTATCAATCAGCTAAATATCTACGTTGCAAACGCCCTTAGACAGTGGTACTACAAAGCTGTTGCAAAGCATTGACAGGCTGCATTTACAGAGCATTCGGAAGATTATGTAAATAAAAAACCTCTCATACCGCATAAGTATGCAGTACAAGAGGCATATTACATTATCGTGTACGACTACGACATCGAAAGATGACCAATAGTCAGACAATTCATCAATGTGTCAGATTAGTTCTTGAAGAAGTCTTTAACAGCTTCGTTGGGCACCATCTGTTCATCGAAAATGTAAGCACCAGTTTTGGGGCTCTTCACCATCTTAATGACCTTGGTGTAAGAACGTCCGTCAGTTTTACCTTCCTGGAGCGTTGCGACTGTTTTCTTTGCCATGGTTTATCTGGTTTATTTAATTTCTTTGTGGATGGTCATACGTTTGAGGATGGGGTTGTATTTCTTCAACTCCAAACGCTCGGGAGTGTTCTTGCGGTTCTTCGTCGTGATGTAACGAGAAGTTCCGGGAAGTCCACTTTCTTTCATTTCAGTGCATTCGAGGATAACCTGAACGCGATTGCCTTTAGCTTTCTTTCCAGCCATTGTATTCTACGTTTTATCCGATTACTTTAATATTTTTCCAATCGCAATATCCTTTGGCTACGGCGCTGTTGAGAGCGGCATCCAAGCCAATTTTGTTGATCAGGCGCAAACCTGCAGCGCTGATACGGAGTACGATCCAGCAATCCTGCTCAACATAGTAGAATTTCTTAGTAAACAAGTTTACGTCAAACGAACGCTTTGTGCGGCGCTTCGAGTGCGAAACGTTGTTGCCAATCATGGCCTTCTTTCCTGTAATTTGACAAATCTTAGACATTGCTTTCGCTTTGTTTCTGTTGTATATGAAATGCGTTAGGACATGTACTATTCTCTCGCCATTGGGGTTTCAGAAGTTGTTGTTGCGTAATCTTGGGGTGGTATTCTTATATTAACCCAATGCGGATGACATTCCTTTTACGGGGTGCAAAATTACAACATTTTTGTGAACTAACAAAAATTACCTCACTTTTTTTTTGCTGATAATCAAAAATAATCAAATACATAATGGCAATTTATAGCTATCGTAAGATTCCCCATAAGCCTCAACCCCACCCTCCGCTGCGCTCACTCCGAGGTAACTGTTAATTGTAGAGCTATGCCATAAGCTAAATTATATCAACAATCCATTCTGTTTTTTGTGCTTACATACCCTCTTTCTGAACACAATCCGGCTTATCTCCCAATTTTTATCCGCGATTGTCGGATTTAGTTCCGAGCTTGTTGAAATTAGTTCCGTGCTTGTTAAAATTAGTTCCGAGCTTGTTGAATTTTCTTCCGAGCTTGTTTCAACAACCTTGGAACTATTGAAAATCAGCGCTTTCAAAATCACAGCAACAACAGACATTGTTGCACTTGCTCCGTCAGTTTATGCAAGTAGAAGCAGTACTTACTTTTTTAATAATATTAAGATAATTGTTAATATCGAATCTCGAAAAACGATGAAACTGCAAACGGAGAGCATACCGAATACATTAAACACACCCAAAGAACAAGAAAAGGCATTACGGTTAGGTTCATGACGAAGAACACAACGCTTTCATGGACTTTAAATTCCAAAATCGTTTTCGCCCAAAAAGAGGTTGACAAGAAACATACAAAAAAAACGAGTAGGGGCTAAACAGCAAGCTTAAGCTGTTTAACGCCTACTCGTTTTTATGAGTTTCGAGATAAAAATGAAGTCGTCTGAACTTTTATGAAATTTCAAGATTCGCCTTAATTTTTGAGGCGTTTTTGGGCCTTGAAGAAGGAGTGTAGCGAGCTACACGACTGATGAAAGGTCAAAAAACGGCCAAAAAGAAGGGTGAAGATTGAATTTAGAAGAGATAAATCTCCATATCAATCTTCGTCAGAAAAGTTTAGACGACTTCTATATCGAGTTGAAGGGTCAGGATTTATTCAGCAGCACCTTCTTCTTCGGCCTTGATGAAGTCGAGCAGCATGTGCATGGCTACTGAAGTGGCAGACGAAAGGTTCATGTCGCGACCATTGTCTTCTTCAATCATGCGCGTTACGATATTTCCTTCGTGACCAACGGCAATCCAGATAGTGCCGACGATAACGCCCGATTTACCACCGTCCGGGCCGCCGGGGCCTGCATAACCGCTGATAGCTACGGCGTAATCAGTGCCGAAAAGTTTGTTTGAACCCACTACCATTTGGCGAACTACTTCTTCGCACACGGGAGTTTGTTCTTCAATTACCTGGGCATCTACGCCAAGAATATTGGTTTTTACCTCATCGGCATAGCAAATCAATCCGCCTTTGTAGTAGTTTGAGCTACCGGGAACAGCGGTAATGACGCTGGCGATGCGACCTGCTGTGCAGCTTTCGGCCGTTGAGAGCGTTTTGCACTCGCGCCACAGAATTTCATTGATGTCTTTACTTACAAGTTTCAGGTCTAAATCCATGCTTAATAGGGTATTTACGGGTATATATTATAATGTAGTTCGTGAATAGGCAGGTTTGTCGATCGGACAGAAGTCGGCATCCTGGTATTTGAAGTAGCCAGTAATGGCTATCATGGCTGCATTGTCGGTGGTGTACGAGAATTTAGGAATGTAAATGTTCCATCCTTTTCGTTCGGCGCGTTGCTTGAATGCTTCGCGCAGTGCGGTATTGGCCGATACGCCGCCCGAAAGTGCCACATGCTTGATACCGGTTTGCTTCACAGCCAAGTCGAGTTTCTTCATGAGAATGTCGACAATGGTTTTTTCGAGCGAGGCAGCGAGGTCTTCTTTGTGGTGTTCCACAAAGTCGGGGTCAAGTTTCACTTGGTCGCGCAGGAAATAGAGGAAGGAGGTTTTCAGTCCAGAGAAACTATAGTCTAAACCTGCGATGTGGGGTTTACTGAAAGTGTAGGCCTCGGGATTGCCCTGACGTGCCAGACGGTCGATAATCGGTCCGCCAGGATAGCCAAAGCCCATTACCTTTGAACATTTATCCATGGCTTCACCGGCGGCATCGTCGATGGTTTGTCCCAGAATTTCCAAATCATTGTAGGCATTTACCTTAACAATTTGTGAATTACCACCGCTCACCAACAGACACAGGAAGGGATAGGGAGGCACTTCGTTCTGTTCGTCGGGCGTTTGAATGAAATGGGCCAGAATGTGACCTTGCAGGTGATTGGCCTCGATAAGGGGAATGCCCAGAGCGGTGGCGAGACCTTTGGCAAAGGACACGCCGACGAGCAGTGAGCCCATCAGACCGGGACCAAGGGTTACGGCTACGGCCGAAAGTTCTTCTTTCGTCACTCCGGCCTTTTGCAATGCCACATTCACCACTGGCACAATGTTTTGCTGATGGGCGCGCGATGCCAACTCGGGCACTACCCCACCATACAGTTCGTGAACCGACTGGCTGGCTGTTACGTTGCTAAGCAACAAACCATCGCGCAGAACGGCAGCTGAAGTATCATCGCAACTCGATTCTATTGCAAGAATTGTTGTCATAAATGTTGTTTTCGTGATGCTAAGGGGTCATACTGGAAACGCTATGCACTGCCGGCTGGCAGCCCGCGTAATTCGGCTTCAGATGTACCCGTTTTAATGCGTAAGAATTTCAAGACCATTTTCGGTCATCAGGAAGGTATGTTCCCACTGTGCCGAGGGCAGTTCATCTTCGGTCACTACGGTCCAGCCGTCTTCTTCGTCGATAAACACGTCGCGGTCGCCCATGTTAATCATGGGTTCGATGGTAAATACCATGCCGGGAACGAGGAGCATGCCGTGATGACGGGTGTTATAATGATTCACTTCGGGTTCTTCGTGAAACTCCAGTCCGACTCCGTGTCCGCAGAGTTCGCGTACGACGGTAAAACCGTTTTTGCGTGCGTGCTTTTCGATGGCCTTGCCGATATCGCCGACAAAACCCCAGGGTTTGGCTGCTTCGGCACCAATTTGCAAACATTCCTTGGTTACGCGCACGAGCTTTTCTTTTTCGGGAGTGGTTTGGCCGATGATAAACATACGCGAGGCATCGCTGTAATAACCGTCGAGAATGGTGCTGACGTCTACATTGATGATGTCGCCTTCTTCCAGTATTTCATATTCTGAAGGAATGCCGTGACACACCACCTCGTTGATGCTGGTACATACGCTCTTGGGGAAGCCTTCGTAGTTGAGCGGTGCGGGAATGGCACCGTGGCTCACCGTATAATCATAAACGAGTTTGTCGATGTCGGCCGTGCTCATGCCGGCGTGTATTTCGCGTTCAATCAAATCGAGCACACCGGTGTTCACTTCACCCGAACGACGAATGCCTTCAATTTGTTCGGGGGTTTTTATGAGTTCGCGCGTAGGCACAAGTTCTCCGCGGTTTTGGTAGCTCAATATGCGTTTATCGAAGTCGGTAAGCTCATATCCTTGTGGCAGATGCCAATTTTTCTTTACTCTTTTCAACATAATAGATTTTTACATTACCTGTGGACTGCATATATTGCCTTGCCGCATGGTTTGCCAATTCTATGGTTACTCCGAATTGCGGCAGTTGCGGGGCTGGCAATCCATCTTCGCCACTGCAAAGTTAGCGTTTGAGGTGCATAATGCAAAACGATTAGAGAAAGTTTTTCAAAATAGACTGATTGATTCACTTTTTGGAAGCTAACGGACTACACGGAATGAGCTGATAAGTTGACACGCCAAATGGTAATCTACTAACTTTGCATGATTGGGATAGGACGGCAGCGCGACAAAAAGTAAACAGCATAACGAAAAAACTCGTTGTACAACTTTAAAGAAGCTATACAACGAGTTTTAAATGAACGGGCAACAACTTGTGTGCACTCAATTCGGAAACATTTTTCATAAAGCGCAATGCCTTAGAAAAAGAACTGTGGACCAGGAGGGGCTCGAACCCTCGTCCAAACAGGGAAACAACATGCTTTCTACACGCTTATCGTTGACTTGATTTTCGTGCTTGGGCAAGACCAACGCCACCAACCCAAACCTTATCCTTTAAAATTTCACCTTGACTGCAAGGCCGACCAAGGCTATCCCCGATTTATCTGCACCACCTGATCAAGACGCTTCGGAGCAAGAGCTCTTGGGTGATGTCTCGTTCCAGCACCTTGTGCCGGAATTAAGCCTCAATCTACTGTGCTTCGATTAGGCAGCGAGAGCAAACTTGTTTTCGCCAGTTAAATTGCTGAAAGCCGAGATTATAGTGCCCACTTTCAGGCGCACTGCGTGCTTACATACCATTCCGACCCGCTGTCAAATCCAATCTGGCCCGATTGGGAATTTACAACAAATCCCTGGTAGATTTGTGCAAAATTACATCATTTGCACCGAACCTCCAAATTCTCCGGCCGTTTTTTACATTCTGACAGCGGCCAAGTGGTTATTCACCGGTAGCAAAATCGACACAAGCGCGTTCGCCGATGTGTTGCATCAACGCTACAGCTACGGCTTTGTGGGCGGGATGAACGGCGTAGGCTTTGACGTCGTCGAGGGTGTCGAAGGTTGAATCTAAGCAGATGTCCCACTTTTCAGCGGGATTGACGTTAAAGCCTACCTGCACCTGACGAATGAAAGGAATAACGGCGGGCAATGCCTCAATGCCTTGCTTGAAACTTTGAGCTGCTGCTTCGCGAACGGTGGGTTCTACGTCGTCGCGAAACTTAAACATGACAATGTGCTTAATCATGAGGTGGATGATATTTAAATAATTCTACGTTGACGATTGAGCTTTTGTACGCTACCTATCTATGCCTGAAGGCCTTGGTTTTCTGGATGTACTTTTTCTGTATTTCAGGACTACGAGGGGCATACCGCTTTATTTACGAGTTTTTGCCTTTGGTATGCACGAAATGGGCAATCATGTCGATCACACTTTTGTCCATTTCACCGGGCTGGGCATAATCGTCGGGCGTTGCCATGGCTGGAAGCTCGCGCATCAAATGATCGAGTCCGGTGAGCAAGACCATCTGTACATGCGGATTATTGCTGACAGCTTGTCGCCAAAGTTCCAGGTCGGCTTCAGTCACTTGATAGTCGTGAGTGCCTTGCAGAAAGAGCATCGGTTTGTTTTTGAGTTTCTTTACTGCTTGCAGGGGGTCGTAGCTCTTTTGCATGGCTTTGTACTCGGGCGGAAAAACGTCGGTCATTTGTTTTACAAAGGAGCGGGCACGAGCTGCTGCCGAATCGGCTGAAAGTCCGGCGTGGATTGAAAGGTATTTTACTTGGTCGTAAAGCATTTCGTCGAACGGACGGGCGGCAGCTGCCATTCCTATCAAACCGGCAATTTTGAGTTCGGAACGCAGGGCGATACGAGGCATGAGGGTTCCACCCATGCTGTGACCTAACACATAAATTCGGTCAGTATCAATCTGAGGCAAACGGGCGGCCTGACGCAGTGCCTGAAGGGCGTCGTCGACGGTTTCGGTGTCGTAGTTGAGTATGCCTTTACTCACTTCTGCCGTGCGCTGAGCGTACACTTTGGTACGCTTGTCATAACGTACGGTGGCTATGCCGCGTTGGGCAAGGGCGATGGCTAAATCGCGAAAGGGCTTGTTGGGTCCGAGAGTTTCGTCCATGTCCTGCGGACCGCTGCCATGTACGAGAATGACCACGGGCCATTGGGTTTGGGCTTGGGTTTTGCAGGGCATCATGAGTTTACCGGGCAAGCTCACGCCATTATGCTTTATGGTAAAGTCCTGTTCTTTGACATCGTCGGGAAGTGGTTTCACGGGCACTTCGGGCTGCATGTTGGGGGAGGCAGTCAGTGGGGCGGGAGTGAAACTGATGCCCGAAAGTTGACCTTTGGCATTGAACACAGCGCGATAATCGACACGCGCCTTTTCAAATTCAAGCAGACAGGTGGCTAATTCTAATCCGTCCTTGTGTTCGCGTTTCCATTCGTGCTGATTTTTTAATGCACCGGTTTGCGCGGTGAGTTGTCCCCATATTGTGCGAATGGATGAAGCTGGCAGTACGGCGCGTAATTGAGCATCGGCATGGGCCAGGAGGCTGTCGGCTTGTCCGGCTTTTACCCATTCCAAATGTTTGGCGGCCATGTCGGTGTATCGGTCGGCTTGCAGGGCAAAGGGGAACACGAAGAGAAAAAACAAGATAAACTGGCGTTTCATGGTTCTTTATGATTAAATAAAATAACTGATATTATTCATTCATGGCTCCACAATGCGGACAACGGCCCTTTCGGGGAATGGACCGACGGCATACACCGCAAAGTAAATGCGAGGGTTGGTGCAGCCAATACTGGCGTATGGCAAAATACCAATAGGCAAGTAGCAAGGGATAACCTATATATAAAGGTGTGGTGAGCGTAAATACCAGATAAAGCACTACGCATACGCCACCGAGCGAGGCTAAATAGGCCAGATTGTCGCCTAAATCGGGCTGACGGCGAATTTCATCGACCACGGCTACGGCTACAATGAGTATGCACCAGACTGAGGCCAGAAACAACGACATGATGAGGGGCAGGTTGGTATTGAGCGGATTGAGCGTAGGATAATAATAATACTCAACCCAGGTACTGGGCACAAAGCACTGAATACTGCCGTAAAGGGCGGCGGATGCACTGACCGTGAGGCAGAGCAAAGTGGGATAAAAACTGGGTATGTCGCGAAAGTGGACCATGCGGTAATGCTTGTGGCGAAAGGCTTGAATAAGGCCAAACAGCACTGCCAAACCTAAGAACAGCAGCACAAAACCGGTGGTGCGTCCGGAAAAATGATAAATGAACTTGGATATGGGGTCGTTGGGCACAACTTTGGCTAATAGGACTGATTCGCGAACCCAACCTTGGGTCAGTTGGTCGCGGGCTACTTTGACCCAAACGGAATCGACGGTATCGGCCGGGACATACTGTATGCGGGCCACTACCAAATCGTCGTGTTTGCGCACTTGGGGCATTCGCTGCGGGGAGATGGCATAGTCGGCCACGCCGATTTGGGGTGGCAGGGGACTAAGCTGCAAACTGTCGGTGGTTTGAAAGTTATAGCCTATCCAATAATGGTGACTGATGTAGAAGCTTACCGAATCGACTGCTCCTTCGCTGGCTTCGGCCCAATGGTCGGTTTGATTGGGGTGGGAATAGTAACACGAGGTGAGCAGCAATGCCGACATACACACAAGCATGCACCGAACTAAAAGACGAAATGGATGATACATAGGCTGAATGGGGGATTTTACGCGTAGCACTTGGGTTGGGGCGTCGAAATGAGGTGGAATTCTGCATTCTTGGGAATTAAACAAATGCCCTTACACTATCTATAGAAAACTGACAAAGTATTCATACTTAACTTCAGAATTTACAGGACTACCTTATATCCCGATTTCACTTTATTACATCTGTGCAAAATGCACCGAAATGCCTATAAACAAAGGGCTGAGGGCACATCGACGGATACTGAAAACATTGAAGGTGCGATATCAGGTGCCGAAAAAAATTTGGTTTTTGAGGTGTTTGTGTTGTAACTTTGCAACGGCTAAATAGATGTTGAACCTTGGTTTAACTTCTGCTGATAGCCTCAACGGATGAAAAAACAAATATTCCTTATTTATTCAGCGTTCTTTGACATTTTGCTACCAAAGAAAGTAAGGCAGGTAGGCCTGTCTGAAACACCTTTGCGCAGACGCAGTTGCCCTCACGCTTTGTGCAACCGGGCTATGCTTACTCTGTGAGAACCTGCATTTCACAGCGGGCACAGTCGAAACGTAAGGGAAACTTACGGCCATCGGGCAGACGCAGATATAAGGGGTCGGGCACTGAACGGTCGTTTTTTTTGCAAATGTTCAGTGCGTGACGTATGCAATGCTTACAGGTCATGATGACATTGCGACCCTTGGGCTGATTCAGTTCGAAGGCTTGCTCGATTGCACGTACGCCGTGATTGCTATAGAAGGCCTCGGCCAGGCGGTTTGATACGTTGGCGGTGAAGTCGAGCGAAGGGGGTAAAAGTTTACGGAGTTTTTCGTCGTCGGGGCGCACGGCACGGTCGGGCTGATAGCTAGCGCGATGAGTGCGCAACAGCGCATCGACGGTTTCGCGACGCCAACCGGCTAATACTGAGGCGGGCACAAAGCGATCGCCCACTGTCTGCACCTCGACTTGACGCGCCACGAAGCAGGTGTCGCCTAACTTTGAAAGCTGACGGATGACGGCTTCGCGCTGCGAGGTTTGGGCTACAGTGTGTTCGTATTCGAAAAAGAGCGATACGTGGCAACCTGTTTCGTCGGCCATATCGAGGGCATAACCCGAGGGTACTTCGCGAAAGGCTATGTCTAAGGCTAATGTACGTTTGGCGGTGGGTTTGGCAAGTGTTTTATCGAAGGCAAAGTCTAAACTGCGATGCAAAGTCACGCCTAAAGGTAGACGAGGCATGCGGTTCGGGAATATTTCATGGCCTTCGGCTTTGTTGACTCTAAAACCTTGCAATTTGCCGTCTGCTCCCACGAAGCATAGTCCATCGCCGCCGACAATCGGGGCTGACAGATGGTCGGAGGGAATGAGCGTGAAACTTTGGCGACGTACGCGCTGCACCTGACCTACCACCGGGCCTACGGCCTTGGGGGTGGCAAAGGAATGTACAGGGGCTGCTGTGCGACCATGCAAGAAGTAGTTGGTGAATCCGCGGTTGAAACTGCGCGTGGCATCGGGGGTGAAAGTGAGTTGCGAGGTGCCGAACGAGGCACGGCGATAGGTTTCGGGACGACGACGGATTATTTTGTCGATTTCCTGACGATACCAGGCGGTTACGTTTTTTACATACGACACGTCCTTTAAACGGCCTTCAATCTTGAACGAGCGCACGCCGGCATCCATCATTTCTTCGAGCGAGGAGGTGCGGTTCATGTCGCGAAGGGAGAGCAAATGGCGGTCGGCCACAATGATGCGACCGTCAGCATCGACCAAATCGAAAGCCAGGCGGCAGAATTGGGCGCAACAGCCTCGATTGGCGGAACGGCCGAAACAATATTGCGAAGCATAGCAACGACCGCTATAACTCACGCAAAGGGCACCATGCACAAAGGCTTCAAGGGGTACTTTCACGGCCTGAGCAATGCGGCGAGTATCGTCGAGGGTGGTTTCGCGGGCCAAGACAATCTGACGAAATCCGGCTGCTTCGAGCCATTGTGCTTTTTCGACAGTACAGTTATCCATCTGTGTCGAAGCGTGCAGGGCGATGGGGGGTAGCTTCATTTGCAGCAAACTCAAGTCTTGCACAATCAATGCATCTACTCCGGCACGGTACAAATCCCAAACCATTCGTTCTGCTGTGGCCAGTTCGTCGTTCCACAAAATGGTGTTGAATGTCACATAAATGCGTGCACCAAAGGTATGGGCAAAGTCGCACAGACGGGCAATGTCTTCGATTGAATTGCCGGCTGCTGCGCGGGCTCCGAAACCGGGTCCGCCGATATACACGGCATCAGCTCCGTGACGGATGGCCTCGATACCGCATTCTGCATTTTTGGCCGGGGCCAGCAGTTCTATGGGTTGGGGGGTGGATGTACTCTTCATAAAAAGGATGTTGGATTTCGTTGATTGCGTGCGTCAGTTTGTTTCGGCAGCCAACTGTCGGGCTGCGGCACGAGCCGGTTTTCCGGTTTCGGTAAGCGGCAATGCGTCTACGCGCAAATAGCGGCGGGGCACTTCGTAAGCATCGAGCTGCGAACGGCAATAGGCTTCGAGTTCCTCGGAACGGTCGGTTGATGCAACATAAAGTAGGGTTACGGTTTCGCCCAATCGTTCGTCGGGCGAGGCTGTGATTTGATATGGTACTCCGATTCCTGCCAGTTGGGCTTCGATTTGTTCGATACGGAGCTTGATGCCGCCTGAACAGATGACATTGTCGCGACGTCCCAAGAGTTTAAAACTGCCATCGGGCTGTATTTCGGCCAAATCGTTGGTTTCTAATCTTTCGTCGCAGACTTCGGGCGCATCAATGACCAATGTACCTTCTGCTGAAAGCGAAACGGTGACTCCCGGCAGCGGATGATAGGCATCTTGCGGCTCAGCACCATTCACACGGCGAAGGGCTATGTGCGAAAGGGTTTCGGTCATGCCATAAGTGCTCCACACTTCACCGGGGAAAGTACGCAACTGGGCTTCGAGTTCAGGATTCAAGGCTCCACCGCCAATAATGAGGCAAAGGGTGCGGCGCAGCAACGAACAATCGTGGGGATGCTGCAAACTTTCATACACCTGCATGGGGGTGAGAGCGGCAAAGTCGGGGGCTTCGTGCAAACGGCGATAGGGACGCGAGGTGGGGGAAACAGCTATGATTTGCAACTGGGCGGCAAAGGCGCGCACCAGCATCATCTGCGCTGCAATGAATCGGAGGGGCATACATAGCAAGGCGGTATTGCCGTTTTGCAGTCCTAAAGCCTGAATCGTGGCACAGGCACTGTTCCACATTTTCACCTTTTCGGCGTACATGAGTTTGGGCTCGCCCGTACTGCCCGAAGTGTGTACGGGCATCGTGGGTTCATCGTTGAGCCATCGCTGGGTAAAATCGGCAATTTCGTTTTTAAACGCTCTGTCTTTTGCATCGCCGTACCACAGCGTCTCGCCTTCGATTTCCAATGGGGTTGGGTAATTTTCCACAAAAAGTTGACCGGTTCCCAGACCTTGCGGCATCGTGGCTGTGGGGTCAATAGCTGCGCACCATTGGGCAATGGCATTCAGACCAACGTTGCTTTCAAGAGCTGACGTGACCCAATAACCAATGCCGCGTTCGCGCGCCAGATTCATCCATTCGGCGGCACCGGTAAATGCACCGTGAAGACTCGGCTTGAGAATGATGTACTGGGGCTGAATGGTATCGAGCAATTTGGCCTTTTCGTCGGCATCGTTCACACCAATGAGTTCTTCGTCGAGTGCAATGGGGAGTGGCGTTTGGCGACACAGGCGTGCCATTTCTTCCCATTGTCCCTGACGAATGGGCTGTTCGATACTGTGAATATCATAGCACGCCAGTCGCTCTAATTTTCCGAGTGCCTCAGCAGGCGTAAAGGCGCCGTTGGCATCGACGCGCAGTTCAACGCTTTCGGCACTGAACCGCCGTCGCAGCGATTGAATCAGTTGCATTTCGCTTTCAAAATCCAACGCTCCGATTTTCAGCTTCACACAGCGAAAACCTTTTTCAAGTTTTTCTTCCATGCGGCTGCACATTTCGTCGAAATTGCCCATCCACACCAATCCGTTGATGGTTATTCCGCGTTCACCGCGTGTAAAAGCTGAAGGATAGAGGCGCAGATAATCGCCCTGCAACGAACCTGCAGCCGAACGGAAAGCCGTTTGAAGTCCGAACAGCACGGAGGGATAAGAACGCCATTTTTCGCTATCGAGCTCTTGCTTTTCCTGCACTTCTGCGCAGATTTGCAGCAAGCGCTGTTCGTATTGGCTGTCGTAATCGCAACTTAAATCGTGCAGCGGAGCGCATTCACCCAAACCGGTAAAGCGCACCTGAGGGTCGGCTGAGGTAATAACTATATACCACACCTTTCGTTCGCGATATACTCCTCGCGATGTGCCTGCGGGCTGCTTGAATTGCAAGGTTCGCGGAACTACCCGCAAAAGAAAAGGTAGAAATTTCATAAATCGTTAGGCAATTATGTATTAGGACATGCAACTTTGTAATACAACTTGCAGTGTTGCATCAAGCTATGCAGATTTGCAACAAGCTATACAGAATTGCATCAAGCTATGCGGTGTTGCATCAGGGTTTGCAATGCTGTATCAGGGCATGCAGTGTTGTATCTGAACAAATTGGGGAATTAAGGCAGTTTGGGGAATTTTGAAAAATCGGGTTTACGTTTTTCCAAAAAGGCCTGTCCGCCTTCGTGTGCTTCGTCAAGCATGTAGTAAAGCATGGTGGCGTCGCCGGCCAATTCCTGAATACCAGCCTGTCCGTCGAGTTCGGCATTAAGTCCGGCCTTGATCATACGCAGGGCAAGGGGTGAGCGTTCCATCATGGTTTCGGCCCACTCTACCACTTCGTCTTCCAGTTTGTCGAAGGGAACCACCTTGTTGACCATACCCATACGTTCTGCTTCAGCTGCCGAATATTGGCGGCAGAGGAACCATATTTCGCGCGCTTTTTTCTGTCCTACGATACGTGCAAGGTACGATGCACCGAATCCGGCATCAAACGAACCTACCTTCGGACCGGTCTGACCGAAAATGGCATTTTCCGAAGCAATGGTAAGGTCGCACATCAGGTGAAGCACATGACCACCGCCAATGGCAAAACCATTAACCATGGCAATAACGGGTTTCGGGAGTGAACGGATTTGCTTTTGTACATCAAGCACGTTCAAGCGAGGCACACCGTCGCCACCAACATAACCTCCTCTACCCTTTACGTGCATATCGCCACCTGCGCAAAAGGCTTTGTCGCCGGCACCGGTCAGCACTACCACGCTGATGTGCTGTGCTTCGCGGCAGTAGCGGAAAGCATCGCTCATTTCTGCTACGGTAAGGGGAGTGAAGGCGTTGCGATAACGCGGACGGTTTATGGTGATACGGGCGATGCCGTTGTATTCGTCGAAGAGTATTTCCTCGTAGGTTTTAATGGTTGTCCAGTTTCTCATTATATAATAGGTATAATAATTCTGTTGAATTTGATATATTTAAAATGCCTGAAGTAGGTATTGAAGCTTAATCTGCTAAAAACACTTCTATCAGTTGGGCTGTTTCTGCGTCTTCGTTCCACCAGCCTTGCAGCGCGTCGTTTAATTCTGACGAGGTATGCGCAGCTTGGTAGTCGATGCCGAATGTCTGTGCCACACCCTTGGCTGAATATACCCTACCTCCGGCAGCAATGTAAGCATCGCGGGCGGGCGAGTCGGCCAATCCAGGCAAATGGTCGAAAATAGCACCATGTCCGTTGTTCAGCAGCAAAATGCGCAAGCCGGCGGGGAGTTCGACGTTCCAAAGGGCATTGGCATCGTAAAAGAAACTCAAATCGCCGATGACCACAATGTGCAGTCCCCACATACCGAGGGCATAGCCCACGGCTGCCGACAGCGAACCCTCAATACCGTTGACACCGCGATTGCAAAACACCGGCACATTACCACTAAGCATCACCTGTTGTGCTGCACGCACGGCACTGCTGTTACCGAAGTGAAGGGTGTAATTCTGTGGGCGTGTGCGCAGTGCCTCGGCCAAATGGGCCACTGCGCCTTGCAATGTCAGCACAGGTTCGTTCAGACATTGGCCCAATAATTTTTGGCGCATGGCTGCTGCTTCGGCATCAAGTGCTTCGGCAGCGTTGCGCACAGCGATATGCTGTTTGGGCAATTCGTCGGCCAACTGCGCCAACACTTGCTTAGCCGGTGCTTCGATTTGGCAGGTAAGGTGGCAGAAAGTATCGGGCAGACTTTCGTAGCCCACGCGTATGACCTGGCAGTCAGTTTGGCGCAACCACTGCTTGAACCGTTTGTGTATGAAATGGCCGCCAATTTGCAATACGATATCGGGCGCAAAGCGTGGGTCACACAGGGTGTCGAAGGCATTCATGCGTTCGCTTCCGCCAACATCCGAAAGCAATTCGGGCAGCACCAGCAACTGGTTGTTGCGGTTCAGTGCATCGACCTCGGTTCGCAAGTCACCGGCTTCATACTGTCCGATAATCAATGCCGGCAGTTTGGCTTTTGCCAATGTATTGACGAGTTCGGGAGGCAAGGGGCGTGTGGCTTGCGGACGAAGTTTTGTTATTTTGCGTTCCTGAGGTAATTCCGGTGTGGTAAAGCGAAACATCGGTTCGGCTATGGGCACATTGATGTGTGCCGGACCTCCGCCGCCATCGGCCACAGAAAGCAGTGCGGCGTTGATTTCGCGGTTATTGAACCATCGGTCTTCGTCGGTATGGGGTATCACCAGGTTGTGCGTGCTGCAATAGGGCTGTAAAGCCCCGTTTTGCGGCAAGGTTTGTCCGTCGAGTTGTCCAATCCAGGGTGCAGGCCGGTCGGCCGAGATAACCAGCAGGGGCAAATGGCGATAAAAGGCTTCGGCCACTGCGGGTATGCAACCCAACAGGGCCGACCCTGAGGTGACGCAAACGGCTACGGTTTGTTCCGTGGCGAGCGTCAGTCCCAAGGCTACAAAGGCGGCACTGCGTTCATCCGTCACGGGATGCAACGTAAAACGCTCGTCTGCTTCGTGCAGATTATGTACGATAGTGGCATTGCGCGAACCCGGACACACCACCACGTGATGAATGCCATGGGCTATGAGCAATGCGGTGAGTTGATTAACTTGAGGAGTATGGCAGTACAAGATGCTATGATTAAATGATTGAGGTTAGTGTTCGGCTGTGCACACCTGCCTGTCAAAACAGTTTGAGCATGGTTTGCAGTTTTCGCTGCGTTTCTTCCCACTCATCGTTTTCGTTGCTTCCCGGCATAATACCTCCTCCGGCATAAAGGGTGGCCGTTTGGGTGGTAAATTGCATGCAGCGCAACGAAACGTAAAGGTGGGTTTCGCCTTCGAGCAGCAGTGGTCCGCTGAACCCGGCATAATAATGGCGCGGCGAAGTTTCGTCAGCTAAAATGGCTTGGAAAGCTTCGGGACGGGGCAGTCCGCACACGGCCGGTGTGGGATGCAGTTTGGCCAAAAGTTGGGTCACTTGGCCGGGCTGTTCAAGGGTAAAACTGAAATCGGTGCAAAGGTGCTGTATGTTTCCGGTGTGCAGCGAATAAGTGTCGGACTTGCGCACATCGACGGCTGTTTCCCGCAAATGGCGTTCGACGAAGCGGCTCACAATGGCCTGTTCTTCTAGGTTTTTTTCGTTCCATTGTGGTTTTTCGCCTTCAACCCAGGGCAAGGTTCCGGCCAGTGCCACCGTTCCCCAGTCGTGCTGCCGGCGTTCGAGCAAAGGTTCGGGGGTTGCCACCAGCCAGGCGCCACTTTCCTTGGTCCACCAAAAAGCCACGAAACTATTAGGGCGGTAATGACAGGCTTTTTGAAAATAGCCACAAGCGGCCTCCATCAGCCGCATGAAATTTTCGTCACCGCTCACTTCGGTAGTTTCGTGTATGGGCAGTTGCAGGTTAAGTCTGCGCGAAAGTACCATTTTCTGCAGCTCGCCGTTCATGAGCCGGCGATGTGCCTGTTCAAAGCTGTGTGCATAATTTGCGCGCTGCGTTTTGGTATCGTCGGTATAGGTCTGCGCGGCGCAGTGTTGTGGCCATTCCAGCAGACACGTTGTCTGGAAATCGGGTTCGACAAACTGGATTGGACAGGTTGGCGAAGGCTGAAACGGAGCTATCACATAGCCTCCCGTCAGCGGTATTTCGTCGATTTGCTGCAACACCCGTGGCTGTGATTCTTGCAGCAGAAGGGCAAAGCGGTTGCTATGGGGCTTGCGATACATCACCACAGCGCCCCAAGTGTTTTGCTTCTGCAGCAAATGCCAAATGGCGTGATTTATATTGTGATGACAGCCATTGCTATCTGCCGTAATGGGTTGCATTCCTTTGTTTTATTTATATTATGGAAGGTTAGGGCAAATCCGGTTCAATTATTTCGTCATCAAACTGAACCATGCGCTCACCTTTTATGTTGTTCAACGCCCATATTCTTTTTCTGAAAATGAAAAAGGAAAATGGGTTTTCCAAAATTCTTTTTTTAGTAGATTTTCCCAAATAAATTCAGGGCATCTGCTCCACTTCTTAATGTGTTTGTTTCCGGCGATGGGGCTTCGGAGCAATCACTATGTAAAGCCCCGTCAAAATGGCTATGCCACCTACCATCATCGAAACCGTAAGCCTTTCGTCGAGCACCAGATACGAGGCTATACACGTTACCAGCGGATTCAGATAAATGTAATTGGCCGTAACCAGGGCACCAATACGCTCGGTCACTTTGTTCCACACGGCATAACAGAGCAGCGAGGCTATCAGCCCCAGAAACAGCAAATTCCCCCAAACCACAGGGGTCGACAGCAATTGCCAGGGGATGGGGTCTTCAAACCATACCACGGGGGCAATGCTCAATATGCCGTAGCCAAATACCTTACGGGTCAGCGTCAGAGTGCCGTACTTGCTGCCTAAAGGTTTGATAATCAACTGATAAAGCGACCACGAAATAGCAGCCATCAGCGCCAACACATTGCCCAGCAGCGGTGCTGAAGCCGTGCCATGCCCCATGCTGCCGTAGGCCACGAAGGCCACCCCGACAAAGGCAATGACCGAACCAATCCAGAGTTTGGCACCGGCTTGCTTTTCTAAATGAAACAAACGGGCAAACAGGGCGGTGATGAGTGGAGCAAGGCAAACGATGAGCGACACGTTGCCTGCCATAGCTTTTTGCAATGCGGTGTTTTCGGTCAAGAAATACACAGAACCGCCAGCCAAGCCTGCCACCACCATTTTCAGTTCGTCCTGCCAACTGCGACAAAACCACCTGCTACCGTTTGCGGAATCGTGGGTTGTCAAATGGTGTGTCCGTCTATTCTGTATACATTGTGCTGCGGCCATGCCTATGTATGCCATGGCAAAGCGCATAAAGAAGATGGCAGCCGGGGTTAATCCGTAGGTCAGCAGCATTTTGGTCGACACAAAGGTAGTGCCCCAAATGCTGATGGTGATAAAGGCCAAAAGGTGATAAATCATGCGATCAGGATGGCGGGTTACAATTTTTTGGCTTCGTTCCAGATGGCATCCATTTCGGCCAGGCTCATGTCTGTAAGTTGGCGTCCCTGCTTCAGGGTGTGCTCTTCAAGGTAGTTGAAACGCTTGATAAACTTTTGATTCGTACGCTCCAACGCATTGTCGGGATTGATTTTATACAAGCGTGCGGCATTGATCAAGCTGAACATCACATCGCCGAACTCGGCCTCAGCCTTTTCTTTGTCCATATTGTCAACTTCGGCTTCGAATTCGCCAATTTCTTCTTTTACTTTTTCCCACACCTGTGAGCGTTCTTCCCAGTCAAAGCCCACATTGCGTGCCTTGTCCTGAATGCGATAGGCCTTGATGAGCGAGGGCAAAGCGGCGGGCACGCCTGAGAGCACGCTTTTGTTGCCATCTTTTTCCTTTTGTTTCAACAGTTCCCACTGTTCGATTACTTGTTGTGCAGTTTCGGCCTTCGATTGTTCTTCGCCTTGGGGCGGAAACACGTGGGGATGGCGGAATATGAGTTTATCGCATAATTGATTGCACACATCGGCCATATCGAACTGTTCTTTTTCTGAGCCGATTTTGGCATAAAAACACACATGCAGCAACACATCGCCCAATTCTTTACAAATGTTTTTGTCATCGTTGCGCATCAGTGCTTCGCAAAGTTCATAGGTTTCTTCGATGGTATTGGGGCGTAAACTTTCGTTGGTTTGTTTACGGTCCCACGGACATTTTTCGCGCAGCTCGTCTAATACGTCGAGCAAACGTCCAAAAGCTTTCAGTTGTTCTTCGCGACTATTCATGAAAAAGATAAATACTTTAAATATTTGACAGACAAATGCTTTGAGAAATGCAGCCAAACTGCTACAAATTCATCCAAAACGCCTTTGCCTTCACAGTAAAACTTCGTACCGGCTGAATATGTCACAACGTAAATGCTGTTTTCCGATAATCAAACGGTGATGAAGTCAAAGAAGTTGTTTAAATTTTATTCCTGCTTTTGCTGAGCGTTATTTTAGCAGATTTTTCGGTGATGTTTTGAGGAGTACAGCGGGCTATGTACCGAAAGACATCGCAGAAAAAGACCGAAAACAAACGCTGAAAAAGCTGAAAAAAATACTTTCTGAATAAATTTCAAACAGCTTCTAAATTCATTCATGCAAATTTACGCTTTTATTATTGAATTGACTACCTTTGCGGTATGGAAAAGTTTGAGGTTCACATATTAGGTTGTGGCAGCGCCCTGCCCACATTGCGCCATTGGCCATCGTCGCAAATTATCAATCTGCGCGAAAAGCTGTTTATGATTGATTGCGGCGAGGGCACTCAGGTGCAATTTCGCCGTTCGCGCCAAAAGTTTTCGCGTTTATCGCACATTTTCATCTCGCATCTACACGGCGACCACATTTTCGGATTGATTGGTCTGCTCTCCACCTTGGCGCTTTCGGGTCGCACCGCACCCATGCACATCTATGCAGCTGCCGAGTTAGAGGGGTTGTTACGTCCGCAGCTCGACTTTTTCTGTAAGGGCATTACCTTCGACGTTGAATTTCACCCCCTACCCCGCCGAGCCGACGAGCCTCAGCTCATCTACGACGACCGTTCCGTTTCGGTCTATGCCCTATCGTTGCGCCACCGCGTACCGACGTGCGGCTTCATTTTCCGCGAAAAAGCCTTGCTGCCTCACATTCGCCGCGACATGATTGACTTTCTGAAAATTCCCTTCTATGCCATCAACAGCATCAAGCAGGGCGAAGGTTGGACTACTCCCGACGGCGATTTTTATCCACACGAACGCTTGGTATTTCCGGCCGAACCGGCCCGCACCTACGCCTACTTTTCCGACACTTCGTTCATGCCTCAATACGCTCCCTTCATTCAGGGCATCGACCTGCTCTATCACGAAGCTACCTTTGGCCGCGAATTTATGGCGCGTGCCCGCGAAACCCAGCACTCTACAGCGGCCGAAGCGGCCGAAATGGCTCGTCTTGCTCAAGTAAAGCAACTGGTTATCGGCCATTTCTCGTCGCGCTATGAAAACGAACAGGTGCTCTTAGACGAAGCCTCTGCCATTTTTGCCAATACCACTCTGGCCAAAGAGGGACGCTGCATTCAGCTGTAAACGAACCTGACATTGAAAGACCTGTTGATAAATAACTAAAGTTTCCCACCCCCAATAAAGAGGGTGGGAAACTTTAGTGGGTAATTTGTTCAGACGTACCATCGCCCCAGTTTATCGTACCTATAACCACATTACCGAAAGGCAAAATCACCGTAAAATCATTGGTTGGGTTCGCGCTCACGGTCATGATCAAATCGTGTTTACTTTCGAAAACAGCCGTTGAAGCTTGCTTCTTCAAATACTTTCCGCAATAAACGTAATTGTTCGGAGAACTTGCCACATACAGATAATAAGGAGTGTTGGGCTTTAAACCGTCGAACGATAGGTTAAACTTGTATGCGCCCTCACCCAATTCCATTTTGCCAATGTCTTCCTGCTGGGCATCAATGGAACTACCTTTTACACCAAGTGTCAGGTAAAGACTACACGTTACTATCAAAAAAAGCGCCGAATTTTCCTTACAATCGGAAAATTCGGCGCTGATATTCGGGTTTAAAGTCTGATGAGTTTACACAAGCAGTGAATCGGCTGACAAACATTGCGTGCAAACGCTCACGACCTCAAAAAATTACTGAGCCAAGTAGGCATTTACGTTCTTTTCGATGCGGCCCAGCACGTCGTCGGCTTCAGCAGGAACGAAGGTGCTGCCGGTGATGTGTTCGTAGAGTTCGATGTAACGGTCGGAAATGCTCTTTACCACTTCGGGAGTCATTTCGGGAATCTTCTGATCGTTAGCACCGTGTACTTCGAAACCATTGTTGATGAGCCATTCGCGTACAAACTCCTTCGAAAGCTGCTTCTGGGCTTCGCCTTTTTCAAAGCGTTCCTGATAGCCTTCGGCATAGAAATAGCGCGATGAGTCGGGAGTGTGGATTTCGTCCATCAAGTAGATTTCGCCGTTGTGCTTACCAAACTCGTACTTCGTGTCAACCAAAATCAAGCCGCGCTTGGCAGCAATTTCGGTGCCGCGTTCGAAGAGGGCGAGGGTGTACTTTTCGAGCAAGGCATACTCTTCGGGAGTGGCAAGGCCTTTAGCCAGGATTTCTTCCTTCGAAATGTCTTCGTCGTGTTCGCCATACTCAGCCTTGGTGGTGGGGGTGATAATGGGCGTGGGGAACTTTTGATTTTCCTTCATACCCTCGGGCAACTTCACACCACAAATTTCGCGCACACCGCTCTTGTAAGCACGCCATGCGCTGCCACACAAGTAGCCACGTACAATCATTTCAACGGCAAAACCCTCGCACATCAAGCCTACAGTGACCATGGGGTCGGGGGTAGCCATTTTCCAGTTGGGGCAAATGTCGGTAGTTGCATCCAGAAACTGAGCTGCAATTTGGTTGAGCACCTGACCTTTGTAAGGAATACCTTCGGGCAAAATGACGTCGAAAGCCGAGATACGGTCGGTTGCTACCATGACCAAACGGTCGCCCAAGTTGTACACGTCGCGTACTTTTCCATGATATACGCTTTTCTGTCCGGGGAAGTTAAATTCGGTATGCGTTAAAGCTGCCATAATTTATAGTTTTAGAAAGTTGGAATATGTTCGGTGTTGATTATTGCGAATATGGGGGTACAGAAAATGTGTAAACGCCCGCACGCTGAAAGTGCCCCACCCTTGCTTATCCAAGGGTTTGGCCTTCGTGCGTGGCATTTACACATTTTGCCCGCTCTAGTTTGCGCAATTCGTCCTCGCGAGCGTAAGCGGCCACAATGCGTGTGACGAGTTTGTGGCGTATAATGTCTTTTTCGTTCATTTCAATAAACGAAATTCCCTTGATGCCTTCGAGAATGCGCTGTGCTTCAGTAAGTCCGCTCTTTTGCGAGGGAGGGAGGTCAATTTGGGTGCGGTCGCCGGTAATAATCATTTTGGTGTTCCATCCCATACGGGTCAAGAACATTTTGATTTGGGCAGTGGTGGTGTTTTGCGCTTCGTCGAGTATGACTACGGCATCATTCAGCGTGCGTCCGCGCATAAAGGCAAGGGGGGCTATCTGAATGACATTTGTATCCATGTATTCCTGCAACTTGGCTGCGGGTATCATTTCCTGCAGGGCATCGTAAAGGGGTTGCAGGTAGGGGTCGATTTTGTCCTTCATATCGCCAGGCAGGAAGCCGAGTTTTTCGCCGGCTTCGACAGCAGGACGACTGAGTATGATTTTCTTTACTTCCTTATTCTTGAGTGCACGCACTGCCAGGGCTATGGCGGTGTAGGTTTTACCCGAACCGGCAGGACCTACAGCAAATATCATGTCGCTTTGAGCGTAGGCTTCGACCAGGCGACGCTGATTCTCGGTGCGCGGCGTAATGGGTTTGCCTCCGGTGCTATAGACAATGACCCCTTCGGCCACTTCCTTGGTGGTGGGGCGTCCTTTCACGGCCAGCAGAATGTCTTCTTCTGTCAGGCTGTTGAACTTGGCACAATGTTTTTCGATGGTTCGCATCAAATCTTCGAATGCAGCCATCTCCTCTTCGTCACCCACGACGCGCACCACATTGTCGCGTGCCATGATGCGGAGTTTGGGACATAAAGCCCGAAGCATACGGATATTGGCATTGTTGACCCCATAAAAAATAACGGGATCGGCTTCTTCGAGTATGAAATGCTTTTCTAACATAAAGTATGCTGGTTCGTTGTTCTTTGTCGAAAGGACGGTTTGTTCAGGTAAATAAATTAAATGAGAAATAGGTGTGGTACTTGCCACGGTATACGGTGTGACAAGAGATGAAACGGGCCCGGAATGGCCTTTTCGTTATGCAAATTTAATGCAAGTGGGGTTGTAAGCAAAACATATTTCGTTTTTTATTTGAAATTCGTGTGCAAAATTTTTATTTGTCCCCCAACTCACCCATTTTTTTATTACTTTTGCCCAAGCAAAACGAAGAATTTGCCATGATTGCGCAACCTGTAAGAAGATTAGCGGTTCCTGCCATTTTGCGCAGGCTATCCGGGCGGCTTCGTTCTTTCTGCATTTGTTTAAATTTTGCAGCTTACTCTCTACCATAGTTTTTTCCTCTTCCAATGAAATATAAGTTTACCGAACGTCGCAGTCACTTTTTTCTTACCTTTACCGTGATTGTGCTTATACTGGCCATTGTGAAATGTGTCAATCCGAACATTGGCGAAAACCAGACGTCGTGCTCAAACAAACTGAAAAATAATACGATAACCGAAGCGAATAAAGCAGATAAAACCGACAGCATTGCCATGCAGTCCGAAAAGGTGGACAAAATGCTGCTGCGCGCCCGACAAAAACTCACACTGCTGAAACCGGATGGTTCGCCGGTGAAAAACCGGGTGACGAGTGTGCGACGCTTCGAGGAATCGTTTCCCGACTTGAACGATGTGCAGCTGGCTACGGCTGAACGCGTCGGCATTTCGCACATCGAAAACCGCTCAGAGGCGCAAAAAAGAATGGACGATTTGGTGTACATCGGCGACAACCCGTTCTACAACGTGCAGAAGCTGAACCAATCCATCCCCTATCTGGTTCCGCGGGCGGCGGTACTGCTAAACGAAATTGCCCGTGCCTTCAACGACTCGCTGGCTACAAAGGGATTTCCACCTCACAAACTGATTGTGACTTCGGTGTTGCGTACGCGCGAGGACGTGAAACGCCTGCGACGATTTAACAGCAATGCGTCGGAAAACAGCTGCCACCAGCATGGCACTACGTTCGACATTTCGTACAACCGCTTTCTGCGAATGAAGGAGGGCGGCGAAAGCGACATTCAATGGGTGACGGCTTTCAAATCTATTTTGGCCGAAGTACTGGAGGACCAGCGACTGATGGGTACCTGCTATGTAAAGTATGAGAGACACCAGTCGTGCTTCCACATCACGGCTCGCTGACCTGAGCCTGTCAACGCGTATCCGCGGCTCTCGAGCATCGGCTTTTTAACCTGATTATTCAACAACTTTTCCAATATGAAAACTGAATCCACAAACATCTTCCGTAAATTATGTGCTCCGTTCCATCTGTTAGGACAGGGACTCGGCAAAATCGGTCGATGGTATAAAGGACAATACGTCGGCCGTCCGTGGTGGTATAAAATCATCACGGTTGCATGGTCGTTTCTGGCCTTTATTATTTTCTATGTCTTTGCTGTATCGGTCAACCTGTTTTGGCTTTTTGGCAAATCGCCTTCGCTCGACGATATCCGAAACCCGAAAACTGCGGCTGCCTCTGAAATTTACAGCGCAGATGGGGTTTTGTTAGGTAAGTATTTCAGCGAAAACCGTTCGCCTGTTCCTTACGATTCAATCAGTCCGGTATTCTTCCAGGCACTGATTTCGACAGAGGACGAACGCTTTTACCAGCATCACGGCATCGACTATCAGGGCCTGTTTGCTGCCGTCAAGGATGCCTTGCACGGAAAAGCGCGCGGTGCTTCGACGATTTCGCAACAGCTGGTTAAGAATATGTTTCGCGTGCGCACGAAGTATTCAACCGGACTGTTGGGCAAAATCCCCGGCGTGGGCATCCTGGTGATGAAGAGCAAGGAAATGATCATTGCTACGCAAATCGAAATGGTGTGCGACAAGCAGGAGATTCTGGAAATGTATGCCAACACGGTGGACTTCGGGTCGAACGCGTTTGGCATTAAAACTGCGGCTAAAACGTATTTCAACACAACACCCAAACAGCTGAAACCTGAGGAGGCTGCGGTGCTGGTTGGTCTGCTGAAGGCTACGTCGGCCTATAACCCGCGCATCAATCCGGAAAACTCGAAAAAACGTCGGAACACGGTGCTGAACAACATGTACACGCACCGTCACATGCTGAAGGAACGCTTTGGTCAGGTGTATATCGACAATCAGGGCGAACTGACGGCCCTGCAAAATACACCTGTAAAACTGAACTTCAATGTAGAAAATGCTTACGACGGTAAGGCGCTTTATTTCCGCGAAGCGGTGAAGGATTACATCCGCGAAAAATGTCCGGATGTCGACGTGTATTCCGATGGTCTGAAAATTTACACTACGCTGGATTCGCGCATGCAGGCTTATGCCGAAAAGGCTATGCGCGAACAGATGCAAACGGTGCAGAATAACTTTAACGGACACTGGCGTGGCATGGGTGATCCGTGGCGCGACGAAAAGGGTAACCTAATTCCGAACTTTATCGAAAGCAAACTGCGCGACACGGAGGCTTACAAAATGCTGAAGGCGCGATTCCCGGAAAATCCGGACTCGATTGACCACTACCTGCGGGTGCCGCACAAGGTTAAGGTGTTCAGCTACGAGGGCGAACGCGAGGAAATGATGTCAACGGTCGATTCGCTGAAATATATGCTGAAGTTCATGCACGCCGGCTTCGTAGCCATGGAACCGCAAACGGGACAGGTAAAGGCGTATGTGGGCGACATTGACTTCAAAACGTGGAAATACGATAAGGTGCAGTCCATGCGTCAACCGGGTTCGACGTTTAAACTCTTTGTGTATGCTGCGGCTATGAAACAGGGATTTACGCCGGCTGACCCGATTAAGGATGAATACATCCGTATGGAGGTGTATGACAAAAAGCGGGATACAACCACCATCTGGCAACCGCACAATGCGAACGGACGGTTTACAAATGCCAACATTCCGCTGCGCTCGGCTTTTGCACAAAGTATCAACACGATTGCGGTGAAACTGGGACAGGAAGTGGGCATTGCCAACGTGGTGCAAATGGCGCACGACATGGGTATCCGTTCGCCGCTTGATGAAACGCCTTCGCTGCCGCTGGGTTCGAGCGACGTCAACTTGTTCGAACTGGTAAATGCTTACGGCACGGTGGCTAACGACGGTATGTATGTCGAACCTGTGTTGGTTACCAAAATTGTGGATGCCGACGGTGATGTGGTGTTTGAGGCACCGAAAGTTGAAAAGCGTGCCTTGCCGCAAACAGCTGCTTTCTATATGCAAAAACTGCTCGAAGCGGGTGTACGCGACGGAGGCGGTACTTCGCAAACGCTGGGTGCCGGCATGTACTTAGGTCCGTTTGCGGCCAACTTGGATATGGGTGGTAAAACAGGTACGTCGAACAATCACTCGGATGCTTGGTTCGTGGGTGTGACTCCGAACCTGGTCGGAGGTGCATGGGTTGGCGGTGAATTCCGCAGCATTCACTTCCGCACGGGACGATTAGGTCAAGGTAGCCGCACGGCACTGCCTATCGTAGCTAAGTTCATGCGAGCTGTTATGGACGACAAGCAACTGAGCAAAAAGTATTTGCATAAATACGGTCCTGCTCCCGACGGTATTGACCCAAGCACTTATGCGGCTACTTACTACCAAAAGGCTGAACCGGATTCGACGGCTACAGATTCAACATTCTTCGCGCCTTCTGACGAGGATTTGATGGGAATCGGCGCTGACCACTCTGACTTGATGGACAGTGAAGGCGAAACGAATGGTGAGGCGCAACAAACGCACTCGCAGGAGCAGCCTAGGCAGAAGGAAAACGGACATACCCCGGAAGGCACTGCTCCCAAACAGGAAAACGTGGATAACTTATTCAACTAAGGCTGCGTGAACGCAGCTGTTGCGACGCACGCGCACGGCTGATTCATTGCCTGCACATGATACACTGTAAGTCCGAAACGCAAGTTTATTGCTTTGCGTTTCGGACTTTCTTTTTGGGTTTGATGCCTCCAAAATGCGGTTCAGTCGCAAAAGTGCGTCATAAAACTCAACGACACGCATTCAGGGTTTCAGACAGGCCTACCTACCTTACTTTCTGTGGTAACATTATGTCAAAGAACGCTGAATGAATAAATAAGGAATACTGTTTTTTCATCAAGGTGGCCGATATTCAGCCCCCCTTCGACTGCAAAGATACAACATAAACCTACCGAATTCCAAATATTTTAGGCACTTGATATCGCACCTCGAAAATTTTACACGCTCTAAAATGGGCATTAAGCCCTTTATTTATGGGCTTTCCGACGCATTTTCCGATCGCGAAAAAAAATAAAATCGGGATATAATATTTTATCTCCTGCTGATTATCAAAACGTACGAAGCTGCAATGTTTTGCCTCTTCCAAATACTACAGACGCCACACCTTTTTTGCTACTGAGCCTCTAAATGCTTGGGCGCAAACCGTTCTATTTTTTCAGTGAACTTTGACCATATCATGATGGCACTCACCACTAAGCAACCGACTATTACAACTGCCAGCGCAACTGCAGGGATATGTCGGACTGACAAGGACTGTTGATTTCAGCTATACCTGATGAAATGCTGGTGCGATTAAAATAATAAGTAAGGGATGCACGCACGCCTAAGGTGAGAGATGGAAACATTTTCCAATTATTGACTAACACCCCGCGCAGACCATGATGGGCAAACGAGGGGAAGGCTCCGGCGCGATACAGTTGGGGTTCGTAGGCGTAAACGGCGGACTCGTAGTCGTCGGTAAAAAAGAGCGAAGCAAAGGCTTTCAACTGATAAACGGACTTGGGCTTCCAGGCAGTACGGGCCGACAGCATCCAACCTACTGACTGCTTGCCGGTTTGGCGCGTGGCATAGGTGAAGTCGGCTTGGGTGTTGAGTTCAAATTTGCGTTTCTGCATCAGGGCGGCAACCCGGGCACGATGCGTAGTACGATACTCCAACTGCTTGTATCCGGTAATGGTGCGCTGTCGCGACTTAAAACGGTAACGTGCCGTGAGGTACCACGGGCCTTGCGTTTTCCATTGTGACTGCAACGATAATTCTATGCCTTTGGCACCACCTTGTACCGTGGTATAGGTGGGCGAGGGATAGCGGAACAAGTCGGCATAGCCTTTGAGTTGCCAACGGGAGGAGGGACGGCAGGTGAAGCCGAACAACAGGCCTTGCTCATTGGCAACGCGACTGGATTGCTGCAGGACATCGCCATAGATACTGACGAAATCGGGGGCAAAATAACGCAACTGGGCATTGAGCGAGGCTTTGCGCGTTAAACGGTACAACAAGGTATGTTCAGTGGCAAAGTGCGCGCGGTGGTCGAGGGCGGCTTCGCCTTGCACTGTGAAGTGGGGAAGGTTGCAATAATACGACAGGGAAGCACCGCCGGCTGTTTGGCCGCGAAAATATCCGGCATTGTAAAAACGGGCTTCGGGCCACACGGGATGGTCATAACGTACCAGGTAACCATCGGCAGAGAGGCCCCAGGCGGACCGATTGTAGCCAATGTGTCCGCCAAACGTGAAACTGCCCAGATTGCGACGGCGCGTTATTTCGGAAAGTGTGCGATGGGAACCGGTTTGCAGAATGCTGCGCACGGTGTCGCCTGTATCATTATAGCGGGCATCGAGTTTGCGGTAGGAGGCAAAGGCCATGAAATCGAATGCCGAGAACTGACAGGCTGCGGCTGCACCCCGAAAGAAGCGACTTTCGTCGGTTGAGGTGTGGGGACGGAAACTAAGGGTGTTGCGACGTCCTTCGTTGAGAATCTGTTCGCGACCGCCATAAAACATACGGCCAAAAAGTAGACCGCGATTGCCGCGTACTTCGTAATCGCCCAACACAAAACTCCAAGGACGGTGCTTTGGCCGGAGCATAAAATAGGCTGACCAATAATCATAGGGATAAAAACCTTGTTTGGCCACGGGTTCTCCGGCATCTTTGTCTGTCGTTAGCCCATAAGCTATTTCGCGCTTATACTGATAACGATAACGCACTACATGGTGCAAGGGATTGCCCACATAATAATTGGTGGGGGTGGGTTTGTCGGGGGTGCGATAGCCTTTCCGACGATACAGCGGAAGGTCTACCCTGCTCTCTATTTCGTGTTTACCAAGTGTGAGCAGTTGTTTGAGCGTATGGGGGTTGGGGGTTGGCAGCCGAATAGCGGTGGAGAGCATGAGCGAATCGCAACGCACGAATAGCGACAGATAGCGACGGGTGAAATAATCAAAACCGGTAATAAACTGAAGTTCACCTAAGGATAACAAACCTTTGCGCTGCTGACGATAGACCAATAGCGAATCAATTTGCTGCTCGGACAGAAAGGGAAGCTGCTGCAAATCGCTGCGGTCAACGCGGTTGATTTGCATGGGGTGATTGGCAAGGTTTTCAAGCCACAACAAGTCGTCGACCGAAATAGCTTCATCTGTTTCATTCTCTTCGCTTTGTACGTATTCCTGCAAAAACTCTTCCCACGACATGTAAGCACCGCTTTGCCATTGGGCGCAAAGGGGCTGAAAAAGCATGAAACAAAATAACAGGACGTAGAGGTTTTTCATAGATGGTATGAGGTTTATTCAGTACATGAGGTAGGTTTATTCATGAATGGGATATACAAAGGCTCCTTGGGTGCGTACATCATGGCAGGGAATGCCGAAGCGCTGACAACTTTTTTGCCACTGCTCACGATATCGTTGCGGTAAACTGGCATCAAGAACCACATGGCGAGGACTGAACACGCGAAATGCGGTGGCAGGACTCTCGAAACTACCATAACCTACAACGAGAGTATGAAGTGCATACCGCGTGTCGGATGAAGAACGGGGTACAGAACCGCGAAGTACGTAGAGCCGGTGGGAACCGAAGACGAAATGCGACTGTTCGGCCCATATTAAGGCGTCGCGAAACGGAGCATGACGAATAACCCTTGGACGAGCAATATGGTTGGGGGCCAAAAAATTGCGTTGTATATAGGCAAGGCGTTGGGCAAGGGTGTCGGGAGAGGTGGAGGCATACAGATAGGACTTGTCGGCACAACTGATGAAATGAATAACCGTGGTGCGTGGCACGTTATAAACGATTATTTGGGGATTGATGCGGCCGGGGCGCAGCCGATATGCTTCGCTGACTATGATTACGCAGCATAGGGCTGTCAGGGCGTATATGCACTGCTTACGGCGACGGCGCTGGCGCACTTGAAAAATGGCATAAAGCACGCAGGGTATGGCAACTAATGCTAATAAACTGAGTGGATGGGGATAGAGCGTCAGCGTGGCACCGGGCCAGTGGCTGATGCTGTCTAACACCGCAGTCATGCCTTGCAATACGCCATGGAGCAGCACTGAAAGGCCTTGACGTAAAATGTCGAAGGGCAACAGGAAGAATAGCAGTGAACCGCCTAACAGCAAATAGGCTGAGGGAATGACGATGACATTGGCCAACAATGCGTATGGCGAAAACTGGTGAAAATAGTAGAGTATGAAGGGAAGGGTGCCTAACTGAGCACTGAACGATACGGTGAAAAAGGGATACACTACCTGACGGAAAAAACCGTAACTGTGTTGTATCAGGTAAAACCGCCATACGCGATGGGGCGAAAGTCCGTGACGACGGGCATGCCGTATGTTTCCATAAACGGGGTCGAAATCGCTCCATACGGGCAAGGGATAGCGTTGCCATACATACGTGTTGAACAGCACTATGCCTAATACAGCTGAAAAGGATAATTGAAATCCTACATCGAAAAGCGAAAGGGGCGAGGCTATCAACAAAACCAGTGCGGCAAAGGCTAAATTGCTTAACGTAGATCCGCTACCGCGTTGGAAACTATGGCCTACTTGCAACAGGGTGAACATCCAGGCTGCGCGAAGCAGCGACAGGGGCATACCAACCATCCATACAAACAGCCACAAAAGGGCTATGCAAAGGGTGTTGGCAATCAGAAAAACCGCGCGGTGACGTATCCAACGCAGTACGAACAAATTGAGCAAACTGAAAAGAATGCCTAAATGCAAACCGGAAAGGGCAAGCACATGGCTCACGCCGGTTTCTGAAAATAATTGGCGGGTTTCAACTGTCAGTCGGCTTTTATCGCCTAAAGTCAGAGCGGAGAGTATGGACAGTTCATCGCCCTGAAAATAGGTGGCGTAATAATCGACTAAATACTGACGGAAGCGCTGTAAACGCTCTACAAAGCTTAAAGCGGTTGCCTGTTGACCGAGTTTTTGCCAATGGGTATGAGCAGAAGCTGTGCCGCTTATGCCATGTATGTAAAGGTAGGAGGTATAATCAAAATCACCGGGATTACCGGCATGGTATCCTTCGGTAATGCGTGCATAAAACAATAATGGAGTACCAACTTCGAGGGTTGATGCTTCGCGTCCGGTTAACCTTAACCGAATGGTTTTAAGATTAAAACGAGCATCGTTGTGTATCAGTTTCACATCTGCTTGCACCACATCGGTCTGTGCCGCTCCTTGAACTTGAACCGACTGCTTTGCTCCTTGTGCGTTTGGTTGGGCATGCTGGGAGTGCTGACGGTAAATTCCCTTTACCTGTGCTTGCCACATTTGCGTGTTTTCAGGCCACACCACCCTAACCTGCTCAAAACGTAATTGGGTTAGTGTAGCACCGCTCAGCAGCATGACTGTGGGTGCAACCCACAAAGCCATACGCTGATAACTCATGCCTTTCAGACGCAAACTGCCTAACAAGCACAAAAGCCCGACTATGCCCAATATGCCTAACCAGCATTCACTGCCAACGCTAAAACGCAAATTCCAACTCAGCACGATGCCTGCTGCTACAAACAGCACATAGCGCAACAAGGGGGCTTGCAACCAGGGTAGCTGTGGCAAAGGTTTTGAAGGAAGGTATTTGAACGGCATAATTAGAGTCAGGTTAATTGCAAGGGAAGGTTCATACCGTATCTGAGTGAAAAGCTAACTGAGAACACAGTATCGGGTTTGAAAGAATTTCTTTAACAAAGATTTGAAGTGCGCTCACATCAATGTCGCTAAATTGCTGACAAACAACGGTGCACTTACAGCTGCAACAAATCAATAGGCGATTCGGGGTCTGTCGACAAATTCACCCACTTCATTTCCGGATCTTTTTTGAACCAAGTAAGTTGTTTCTTGGCATACACACGCGAATTGCGTTTGATTTTTTCAAGCGCAAAATCCAGCGTCCATGTTCCGTCGAAATAATTAAAGAGTTCTTTATAGCCTACGGTATTGAGCGAATTATACGCGCGATAAGGATATACCCGGCGGGCTTCCTCAAGCAACCCCTCTTCCATCATCACATCGACTCGTCGGTTAATACGATCGAATAGTTCGGCGCGTTCGCGCCAAATGCCTATTTTTTCAATTTGAAAAGGGCGTTCCACGCGTTTACCCACACGGTAGGAAGTAAAGGTACGCCCCGTCATGTAGCAAATTTCGAGTGCATGAACCACGCGTTTGGGATTTTTGGTATCGCATTGCGCATAGTACACCGGATCCAGCAAACTCAATTCGCGCGCCAAAGGTTCTAATCCCTCTTTCTCGTAACGGGCTTTCAGCAAGGCTCGCGTGTCGGCATCTACCGTTGGAATGTCGTCAATGCCTTTGCAAACAGCATCAACATACATCATGGAACCACCCGAAAGCACACAAACATCGTGTTGCTTAAACAAATCATCGAGCAAAGCCAAAGCTTCCTGCTCGTACTGCGCAGCACTGTAGTACTCATCGAGTCCCAATGTGCCCACAAAATAATGCTTTGCGCGAGCCTGTTCGGCTGCTGTAGGTGCTGCTGTACCGATGGGGATATCTCGATAAAGCTGACGCGAATCAGCGTTCAATATCGGACAGGCATATTTTTCGGCCATTCGGAGCGCATAGTCAGTCTTGCCCACACCCGTCGGGCCAACAATCACTTTTAAGATTTTAGACATAAAAGAGTTCAGCGTAAGAATCGTCAAAAAGAAAAAAGGATAAGCCAGACACGCCTTGCATTTCTGCAAATGTATCCCGGCCTATCCTTATTTTTTTAATAGGGCTGTCCGTCGCTTATTTCGAAACCTTCAAGGTCGATGTCATCGTCGTTGAACGAAGCCGCACCAAAGAGTGCATCTTCATCGAAATCGTCCGTAGCAGCCACAGCAGCTCCTTTTTTACCTTTAGCGGGTGCTAAGTCCAAATCCATATCCTCAATTTGACGAGGAGCATGTCCTTTCACACGCGTAATTTCGTAATTCTTCAGGTTTTCACCGGGAATCACCTCCTTTACATCAAGGAAGAAGCAGCGGTCGGCAAAGGGGTCGAACACAAATTCAAGATGTTGTTCCTCGTCCTCAATAAACTCCGACAGACGGGTTTCATCCATCACGTAAATATCCTCGTCGGCATCACCAACACCCATATCTTCGCGCGTAATCTGCTGACCACGTTCCCACTCTTCGTCGCAGATGTAAAACGAAGTCATTTGATCGTCGGGATAACCACACGACTCCAGGATGGCTTTATTCAAATCGAGGAACGTAGCGTCACTGTCTATTTTGATTTCACGCAGGAAACCATCAACCTCGTCGCTAATGAATTTAATACGGAATAGCATATCAATAATTTGAAGGTAAGCAAGCTCCCGGAATCACCTTGGGAACTAACTTTTGGGGGTTCTACAGTACTGGTTATTTTATAATGCCTCGCTTTGAAGCAGTCACGAAATCAATGATATACTGAATTTCGGGCGACATCTCCACGGTTTCACGAATTTCGTTAATACATTCCTCGCGCAGTTTACCACGCTGATAAAGCAAGCGGTAAGTATTGTGAATGCGGTCAATGAGTTCAGCTGAGAAACCACGACGACGCAATCCCACGAGGTTCAAGCCGCAATAACTCACCGGTTCGCGGGCAGCCATTGTGTAAGGAGGAACGTCCTGACCGGTGCGCGTACCACCGCCAACCATCACATAACTACCGATGTGGCAGAACTGATGCACCAACACCGAGGCCGAGATGATAGCAAAATCATCCACCACCACTTCGCCTGCCAACTTCGTTGAATTACCGATGATACAGCCATTGCCCACCAACACATCGTGTGCAACGTGCATACCCTCCATCAGCAGGTTATTCGAGCCAACAACAGTTTTACCTTTGGCTGCCGTGCCACGGTTAATGGTCACGTTTTCGCGGATGATGTTGTTATCGCCCACCTCAGCAGTAGTTTCTTCTCCCTTGAACTTCAAGTCTTGAGGGATGGCACCAATTACAGCACCCGGGAAGAACGTATTGCCCTCGCCGATGCGCGATCCGTAAAGCACGGTGACGCTGTTCATCAAGCGGTTATTTTTTCCAATCACCACATTTTTATCGATGTAGCAAAAAGGACCGATTTCGCAGCCCTCGCCAATCACAGCTTCGGGATGCACGTATGCTAAAGGACTTATCATTTTAATCTCATATAATTAGTGTTCGAAGACAAACACAGAACAAGCATTCTGCCATCTTCGTACGGAGCATTTTACTTATTCTTTACGATTTGAGCAGTAAAAGTAGCTTCCATCACGATGCTCTCGCCCACAAAGGCAAAACCATGCATCGACGAAATGCCATGACGGATAGGCGACATCAGTTCTACGCGGAAGATGAGCGTATCGCCCGGAACTACCTTCTTGCGGAACTTCACATCATTGATACGAAGGAAATACGTACTCCAGCGTTCTGGTTCCTCGATAGAGTTAAGTACCAACAAGCCGCCGGCCTGAGCCATAGCCTCAATCTGCAGCACACCCGGCATCACCGGTTCCTGCGGGAAATGACCCTGGAAAAAAGCCTCGTTAGCCGTTACATTCTTTACTGCAACGATATAGTTCGAGCCCGTTTCAACCACTTTGTCAACCAACTGCATGGGATAACGGTGGGGAAGCAACTCACGGATGCGGTTCACATCCATCATCGGTTCATCATTCGGGTCATAGTTCGGAGCCTGAATTTCGTGCTGACGAATTTCGCGGCGCATTTGGCGAGCGAACTTGTTATTGATGGTATGTCCCGGACGCGTAGCAATGATTCTACCCTTGATAGGACGGCCAATCAAAGCCATATCGCCGATAATATCCAGCAACTTATGACGAGCCGGTTCGTTACGCCAAACCAACGGGCGCGAATTCAGGTAGCCCAACTTCGTTGCATCGCGATGCTCCACCTTCAGGTTATCAGCCAAACGGTCCAAAGCATCTTGCGAAATCTGCTTTTCGTAAATCACGATAGCATTGTCCAAGTCGCCACCCTTAATCAGGCCGGCCTTAAGCAAAGGCTCTATTTCACGAACAAACACAAAGGTACGAGCCGAAGCAATTTCAGTGCTAAAGTCCTCCATGCTATCGAGCGTAGCAAACTGGCTGTTGATAAACTGCGACTCGAAAGAAATCATCGCTGTAATAGAGAACTGCTCATCGGGCAAAATAATGATAGATGAACCCGACTCCTCATCGCGGAACTCAATTTTCTTTTTAATTACATAGAAATCCTTCGGAGCATTTTGTTCAACCACTCCTACCCTACGGATATTTTCTACATAAAGAATAGAGCTACCATCCAAAATAGGAAATTCCGGACCATTCACCAGAATCAAGCAGTTATCGATGCCCATGGCATAAAGCGCAGCCATGGCATGTTCGATAGTACTGCAGCGTGCCTCGCCTTTCGCTACAACCGTACCGCGCGAAGTATCCACCACATTTTCGGCAATAGCGTCGATAACTGGTTCACCTTCAAGGTCGATACGTTGAATTTTATATCCGTGATTTTCAGGAGCCGGATTAAAAGTAATGGTCAAGCTGAGTCCCGTGTGCAAACCTTTGCCAAACAGCGAGAAACTGCCTCCCAATGTTTTTTGCTTAGACATAGTGTGATATTGAGAATGCTGCAGAGCGATGTAAGCAACGGAGGGAAGTTGCAAGCCGCACACTGCAGTTAGACAAGGCCTACTCAATCAGCCCCACAATGACTTTGCGACTCTCTCCTCGTGTTTCATACACAATCTCCGTTACGATATAGCCCTGCACCAACTTTTTGATTACTTATTCTTCTTAAGTTCTTCAATTTCTTTACGCAAGCGGTGAAGTTCCTGCTGCATTTCGGGCAAATATTTGAACACCACGCTCGAACGCATGAAATTCTTAGCATCGATAGCAGGCGAACCTTGCACAGTGACATGACCTTTACGGATACTGCCGGCAATACCTGCCTGAGCACCCGAAAGCACACGGTCGCCAATCACGGCATGACCTGCAATGCCTACCTGACCGCCAAACATACACCACTGTCCGATTTTCGTTGAACCTGCCACACCTACTTGCGCAGACATAACCGTATGCTCGCCTACTTCACAGTTGTGAGCCACCTGAACCAAGTTATCGAGTTTCACACCCTTTCGGATAATCGTCGTACCCATGGTTGAACGGTCTACACAAGTGTTTGCACCGATTTCAACATCATCTTCGATGGTAACAATACCGATTTGAGGAATTTTTTCGTAGCCATTAGCAGCAGGTGCAAAACCGAAACCATCAGCTCCGATTGAACAACCGGAATGAAGAATCACGTTGTTACCGATTTTACAAGCCTTGTACACGCTGACGTTCGGATAAAAAAGACAGTTGTCACCAACCGTAGCACCTTCCTCGATGACCACGCCCGAGTAAATCTGACAACCCTTGCCTACCGTCACGTTTTCGCCAATATAAGCAAACGGTCCGACATAAGTATCTTCACCGACCTTAGCCGTAGGCGCAATGCAAGCCAAAGGATGAATGCCCGTACGCTTCTGCACCATTGATTGGTAGAGCGTAAGCAAACGGGCAATACTTTCATAAGCATTGTCCACACGGATAAGCGTTGCCTTTACTTCTCTTTCAGGAACAAAGTCCTTGTTGACAAGTACGATGCTCGATGCCGTATCATAAATATAATGGGCATACTGCATATTGGCAAGAAAAGAGATAGCTCCATTCACGCCCTCTTCAATTTTGGCAAACGTCTTCACAGTTACCTGTTCGTCTCCTTCGACAACGCCGCCTAAAAATTCCGCTATTTGCTTTGCTGAAAATTCCATATTGATGTATTCATTATTTAATACCCAATAGAGCTTGTCGTAAAGAGGTGCGTATAAGCCGTATGCTTATAATCTCTGTGCAGTGGCTCCTATTGTTTTATGCAAATTTAATGCAAACAAAAGGCAAAACCAAAAAATAACACAAAATTATTTCCTCAAAACTCTTGGGTATCCGGTCTTTGACGCAAATATCGTAAAAATTTTTCATATACTCTTCATATTCTGGATAAAAAAAGGTGGCGAAAAATGGGCACAACAACAGGAACATATATCATTTTGTTGCATTTGCCTGCATCATGTTGATGCCTGCTGACCTACTTGCCTTACTTTCTGTTGTAACAATAAATTGAAGATTACTGATTTAAATAGGAATGTTGATTATTCATCCGGCGAGGCTGTGATGCTGCCTGTAATTGATGGTGGAAAGATACAACTCAACACCCCTCGTCGCCAATTTATATGGGCATCTGACTGCACATCCTGATGTTTTTCGGGCACAGTAGAAGGGGGAAAGTTCAGTTTCACTTCCGATACTTCTAACAGCCTATTCATGGGGCAACCAAAGGGGCTGAACTTCAGCCTGCTTTACCGCTAAGCCATATGCAGTAAATGTTAAATAACTGCCCATCGTGTAGGTAAAATTACATTAAAACGCACTCCCCCAGACTGCGTCTGCCGGGGGTTTTTGAACACCGGTCCACGCTATCCTGAAAAATTTCTCCAAGCTTGTTGAAATTAGTTCCAAGCTTGTTGAAATTAGTTCCAAGCTTGTTGAAATTAGTTCCGAGCTTGTTGAAATTAGTTCCGAGCTTGTTGAAATTAGTTCCCAGCTTGTTGAAATTTCTTCCGAGACTTTTTCGAGAACCTCGGAACTACTGATAATCAGCGTTTTCATAGAATCGCGCAAATCTGTTTGGCGCACCATGATGCCGCCCTTCAATGATAGTAAGTGTGACAATCAAGCTTTTAGCTTTGTTAAACTATTTGTTAAAACCGCTATGGGCATTGCAGGCTGAGAAGCGCGTTCCAATCTGAAAGAATAGCCGAGAGATGAACATACGTCGTTCAAAACGCAAAATAGGCCATGCATCGCGGCGTAAACCGCAAGCATGGCCTATGCTTTGTATCGAAATGAAGCTGTGGCGCAAAAGCGCACACAAGCTTCACTTTTTGTTGATTAGTAAGCGGGGCTCTTCAAATACCAGTTCTCGCTGTTGAGCAAGAGGTTGAACAATCCACCGTCAAACTGAGCAGGAGTTTCGTAAGGAGCTAACTTCTCCTGACGACGGGCAATCTTCCATGCCAACCACTGCGTACCATAATTAACACCGAACTTACCGGTTACGTCCAAGTCCTTATGACGTGCGAAACGGATAAGGTCGAACATACGGTGACCTTCGTAAGCCAGTTCTAGGGCACATTCGTCAGCAATGAGTGTTTCCACTGCATTGATTTCGAGCGGATCTGCCTCGGCGGGCTTCACAGGTTCGATTTCAGTGTAATCGTCGCGGTTAGGTTCTTCGGGCGTACCTTCACCGGCTTCGGGGGCCTCACCGGCACGGAGCGAAGCGCGGAGGGCGCGAACCTTGGCTGCTACTTCGGGAGTGAACGAGCCAGCACGCTTAGCTTCATCTTGAATACGCTGAGCTACTACACGTTCGTAAGCAGTGAGCGTATCAAGGGAACAGGTAGTACCGCAACCTTGTTCATGAATACCGTCGTTAGCCCAAACGTTTGAAGTGAAGTCGAGGAAGAGGGTGTACTCAGGTTCATCCTGTGCACGACGGAGTTCATCGATACCCACATAGTCTGCATTGTTGTAAGCCTTGGCACTGTCAAGGTAGAATACCAACTGCTTCGTGTGGTTCACATCATCGTATTTGATTGAGTCGTTGAGCGTAGGCATCTTGTCGATGTTGATACCATCACGCAGAATCATGTAAGCATGGCGCGGGTAACCACAGCGGTTCAATGCTTCGGCAAAACGCAAGTAAACTTGCTTCAGACGATAGGGCGAGTGGATGTAGCGGAACTCGGGCATTGAATTGGTAACACCTGAGTTCATAACTGAATAAACGGGGGTAGCTTTGGTGATAAAGCGTACCTTACCGAACTTATCGGTTTCGAAAAGGGGAGCAGTGGCATGCATACGTGCATCACCGGCACCTTCGAAATACTCTACCTTGTTAACCTCGCCATCAAAATTCGTCGTATTTACATAAATTTGGTTTGCACAGAGGTTCAAGTAAGCTTCAGAAGGAGCTACCTGACGTGACTTATAGTTCATCTTAACTGAAATCTGACCTGACTGCGTAGTCGTAGTCTGATTATCATCATCAGTTGAAGTTGAAGTTGAAGTCGTTGAGTGAGGATCAAAACCATAAATCTGTGCCGAACGGGTCAGCGTACGTCCAAACGAGTTGTTCGCAGCCGAAGGAATCACCGTCAAGTTCTCAGTAGTAACAGACTTAGCAGCCAAACCACCTGAAACGTATGAAGAGATTGAGGGTGAATAGTAGTCTTTACCACCCATGGTGTACTCCATGAAATGGGCACGCGTAAAGTTTTGTACTTTCACGTTAGCCTTGGCATATTCCTTCAAGAAGTAGTAGTAATTCTTGGCAGCTTCAACATAGTCGTTTCTGTCCTTACCACGCAGCAGATAAAGGTCTGCCAAAACGAGATCATTGTAGAAGCGAACAAATTTGCTTGAAATATTGAAAGCACCGGTATTATAGTTGCCATACTGGGGTGCACCGTAGATGTGTTCAAAGCGAAGAGCCTTTTCGACATCGCCTTTCAACAAGTCAACCAAGTTGTCAGCCGTAGCCCATGCTTCGGGGTTGGTTTCCCATCCCGTGTCTGCATTGTCAACAGGTTTTGAAATAAAGGGAACCTTGCCGTAGGTCTGTACGAGCTGGAGGTAAGTCCAAGCACGCATGGCCACTACTTGTGCATATTCCTTACGCATAAAGTAGATATTGTTCTTCACAGCGTTGGTATCCACTTTAGCCAGATAGAAGTTACACTGGTTGATAACCTTATAGTAGGCAGCGCGGTTCAAAAGTTGATTTTCGCCATCAGCGTCACGCTTGTAATTGATGATGTTCGACACAGAGTCGCTTGAGTACTCAGTCGTGGTCACCAAATCACTTCGCAGGTCGCCCAACAGCTCATTTTGTTCAATCATGTCCTGCACGTTACGCACGATACCGAGGTAGAAATAGACAGTATCCTTTCCACTGAAGTTTTCAGCATAACGGTCCATATCGGGGGTCAGCATGTCTTCGCAAGACGTGGTGCTTGCCCCAAATCCCAAGAGGAAAATCAGGAGACTTAAAATCGATTTGTGTTTCATTGCTGTATGTATGTTAGAGGTGAGAGGTGGGAGCTGAGGCGTGTGCCCAATGAGTAAGTTGCACTGTGCTCATTCGACACACAGCTCCCCACTCCCTTCTCCAATAAGATTAGAGGTTGATGGTTACACCGAGGTTGAAGTTACGGCTCTGCGGCAGATAACCAGCATCGATTCCCTGATAAAGCACGCCGTTGCCAGCAGAGAATTCAGGATCGTTACCAGTGTACTTGCTAACAGTGAACACATTGTTGCATTCACCCCATACCGAGAGGCCCAGGAGCCAGCTGAGGTTGAGGGGCACCTTGTAGGTAAGACGTACCTTCTTGAGCTTGAGGTATGAACCATCCTCAATCCAACGGTCAGAGAAACGTTCGTTGTTCACCCAGAAATCGCTTCGGGGGTCAACGGCACGAGGCACATCCGTAACCTGTCCTTCATAGCGCCAGCGGTTGCAAACAGCAGTCGTCTGGTTCCAGTTTGAATTGGCAGATTCTAATTGTGAGCGCTGATAGTTATAAACATCATTGCCCAAAGAATACTTAAAGTTCATATCGAGGGTCAAACCCTTCCAACTCAAAGAGGTGTAGAAGTTACCATAGATATCGGGGTTAGGATCACCAATCACTACCATATCAGCTTCGTTGATCCAACCGTCACCGTTCTGGTCTACAAAGTGAACGTCACCAGCCTGGAAGTTGCGGTAGGGCTGCTCTGAGATACCGGTCGGGTAACGCAGATAACCTTCACCATGCTTACCGGCCTTACGTGCTTCTGCATCGGTAGCAAACACACCGGCGGTCTTGTAACCATAGAACACACCTGCCGACTGTCCCACAGTTGTGAGGATATTGTTCTGACCGTAGATAGATGATGTGTAACCGTGAAGGGTCTTGAGCGATCCTTCAATACGCTTACCGTTTTCATCGAGTGCGTAAGTCTTGATGACATTCAGCTCTGATTCAGGAAGAGCGGTGATTTCGTTCTTGTAGTGACCAATGGTGAAACCAGCTTGCCAGCGCCAATCCTTGTGCTGAACGAGCATGGCGTTTACATTGAAGTCAACACCCTGGTTCTTCAACTCACCATCGTTGGTCCACATAAAGTTCAAACCGGTAATATCGCTCACAGCCTTACGGGTGAGGAGGTCTGAAGTTTTGCTGTTGAAGTATTCAACGCCTAGGTTCAAGCGGTTGTTGAGCAAGCTTGCCTGCAAACCTACGTTGAAGCGGTTGGTCGTTTCCCACTGAAGTTTGGGGTTCTGAATGTTCGAAAGCACCAAAGCTGTGGCCTTATCCATGAACTTGGTATTCTCGAAGTAAGTACGGGTTGCGTAGTAGTCGATATTGTCGTTACCGCTCATTTCGTAACCGGCAGTCAACTTCAAGTAATCGATACCCTTTACATTGAACCAGTTTTCTGACGAGATAACCCAAGCAGCCTGAACGCTGGGGAAGAGACCCCAAGTAACACCGCAGAGTTTCAAACCATCATCAGCGTCTTTACCGAAACGTGAAGAAGCCTCCATGGTGGCACCGGCTGACAAGAAGTACTTGTTCTTGTAGTTGTAGTCGGCCATCAAGTAGTAGGCTAAGTTTGTCCACGTGTCGTTGTTGCCACCGTACTCTTTGTACTGGAGTGAGTACGACATGTTAGGCATCTTATCGTTGTCGTTGTTGTAACCGGCAATGTAGCTCGAACCGAATGAGTAGGTTGACAAGCGGAAACCACCGAGCAAGTGAACATCGTGTGCACCAAATGCTCTGTGCCAATCAACACTGAAGTCGTTGAAGATTGTTGTTTCCTTAGCGAACTGCGTACCAACTACACTGGTTACCTCACCGAGTCCTTCAACTTCTTTGGGAGGCGTACCGCTCTTAGGCAAGTAGTAACGTTCGTTGCTACGGTTCAGGATGTAGCTGAAGCGATCCTGTACGCTCAAATACTTGTTGATTTGGTATTTAGGAGCGATGTTGATGTTGAACTGCGTCTGTTCCTGATAGTTCTTGTTATCGCCCTGACCGTTTGAAAGCACCCAATAGGGGTTTACCAAAGCATCATAGCCATAAGAACGGGCAAAAAGGAAGGGATTGTTCACATCATTGAAATCCTTACCGGCAAATACCTTGTCAGTGGGGTACAGACCCAAGCCAGAACCGGGATTATACTTCACAAAGTAAGCATACGGACTGATAAACGGCGTCTGCAACAGACCGAGTACATTGGGTGAAGAAATATTCTTTGAAGTATAATCCTCTGCCCAACCATTATCGCGGAGGTTGTAAGCGTTACGTGCGTAAGCAAAGTCAATACCGGTGGTAAAGTTCTTGAACATGTTCACGTCGGTGTTGAAGCGGATGTTCAAGCGGTTAAAGTCATTATTCTTAGCCGTAGCGTCGCTCTGAGCATAACCCAAAGAAAGGTGATACATAGCCACATCGTCACCACCGTCTACACTGATTTTATAGTTCTGGGTAAACACGTCGTGGTAGAGATCCTTCTGCCAGTCGGTATCGTTGTGGTAGAGCTTATAGTAGAAGTAATTAGGATCTTCGTTGAGGAAGGGAATTGTCGTAGAGCTTGAAAGGGCATCGTTATCGGGGAGCGTACCCAACACTTCGGTGAAGTAGCTGCGATACTGTTCCGCATTCATCATCTTCGTCAATTCGGGAGTCGTTTCAAAACCGGCGTAAGCGCGGAAGTTGATACGGGTTGCCATGCTCTTACCGCGGCGGGTTTTAATAAGGAGCACACCATTGGCACCCTTGGCGCCATAAAGAGCCGTACCGTTCTTCACAGCTTCAACGCTTTCAATGTCATCGGGATCGATGATGTTGAACACGTTGTTGATGAAACCCTGATGGCGTGCATTACGGTCGTACTGCATATCCATCATCACACCGTCAACGACAACGAGGGGCTGAGCATTGGTGTTGAGTGAGTTCAAACCGTTCATGAACATCACGGCACCCTGTGCAGGCATACCGCCACGGTTCACAGTGCGAATTGCGCCACCCAAACCTTTTTCGATTTCCTGTTCGATGGTCAGTGCGTTGGGCTCGTCAACAATCATCGCCTGGTTGTTGTTGAGCTTCGTACCGTCATGGTAGAAGTCGCTCTTCATGCCCGAAGTCATGTAAACATCGGCGGGCTTACCATCTTTCACAGCTACCTGTGCGGGGTTATAACCCTGAACATTGATGTAAAGAACGTCAACGAATTCAGGAACTTTGATGGTATATTTACCATCGTCCTCGCTCAAAGCCGTATAGAAGCGGTTGTTCAGAGCTTGAATGGAAACACCACCCATAGGCTTTTTGGTGGCTCCATCGAATACATAGCCGGTCACCTCCTTCATTTTGTACTGGGGAGCTGCGGCTTTTTTCTTTGCTGCAGGTTGCGTCTCGGTATAATTTGCCACTGTATCGACATCTTCAGGAGTCTGAGCCGAAAGAACGCAGGCACCTGAAAGCATAAAGAGACAAACACCTGCTCGAAGGGCGCCCTGCATCAAGTGTATATTCTTATTGTTATTCATTACCTTTAGTATTAAGATTGATGGAAGAATCAAGCAGGAACAGTGAGCGCATTGCGGCTGGCAACCGCTCGCTGCTCATGCTTAAAACTTGATGCTATTCGTCTTTAGGACGAACGGGTTCTACAATAATTTTGGCAATACCGATACCCTTACGACCACTGACGCCTGCAGGTTGCTTTTGCTTACCAGCGTGGCAAATAATCTTCAGGATAGGATAGCAATCGGTTATTGAATTGGGAAGTCCTACGAAGCACTGAGGAATTTCAGCTGATTCGAAGATGGTGTACACCTTAGCTGAATCGTCTGATACGTGGATAAGTTGCTTGTCGCTCGTACCGGTAGTTTCGATACGCTTACCTTGCGACCACAACTCTGCACGGAACTTCGTATCCTGCAGAACCTCTTTGTAATCCTTGTCGAGCCAAACGTTATCGGGATGAGCACGGTTGGGGACAATGATGGCTTTAATTCGATAGCTGGTGCTATAGAGATTGCGGAGAGGAATTTCAATCGTCATTTCCTTATTGGTGTGGAAGTAACGATATTGCTTCTGATCACCAAGGATTGATACATCAACGAGTGAGTCATTCCATGTACCATCCGTAAGTTCGATAGACGTTCCAAGACCATTCTCCGAATTCTTCACGTAACCCACATTATATGAACTGTACATATCAATGCGGCTTGTACCCACGAACGAATAACTGGGATCAAGGTCATACGATGTCAAGGGGAAGATGATACCGTTTGAAGCCTTCACCGGTTCGCAGTTGAAGAGAGGATTCTTCTTACCGGGAGTCGGATTGTAATAGGTCACAAAGTTCGTTGAAATCAACGAGTCGGCATTGTAAACATGATTCAAGATTCCGTCGATGTCATCGCGTGAGAAATCACCGGGGAAAATTGAAGGAGTGAAATACATACTCGTAATCAAACGCTTCTTCAGGTTGTAGTCTGACAATGAGTCGGCATCGAGCGGATAAGTTTGCGTAAAGTTACCGTTCTTATATTCGTACTTATACGACTTGTCATACTTAAAGAGCTTACCAACCTTCTCAACTGCCTGCTGCCAAGCCGCATCCGTAGGAATAACGGCTACATACAAACTGTCTTCGTTCTTAATTTGAGCACCCGATTCATTGAGCAATTCATTGGTGGTTCTGTAAATTGAGTCTACATAAACCATTTCGCCGTCTTCGTTCAGACCGCCGGGAATACTCAAGTTTTCATCGAACTCTTTCTTGTCGATAGCAGGATCGCTCAAAGTGCCATATACATTCTCGAAGATGTTGGCATTAGCTGCCATATAGTCGAAGATGTTGTAGGCAAAAGGCGACTGACCTTTCAACAAGTGGAGAACACCATTGGTTGAAGGGAAATAACCCTCCGTCATCTTCACACCATTGAAGAGAGAATCAAGGGGACTGTAAACACAGATTTTACCGTTGAGCAAGCGAATTTCCTGTTCAGCCTTGTTCGATTCATAGTTGAAACGAGCCAAGTGGTTTTGTGCAAACTGCTGTCCGAGGATGTACTCCTGCTTGTTTGCCTCTTCGGGCGAAGTTTTTCTCAACTCATCGATAGCATCGAGCTGGTCAAGATAATGTTTAGCGTTGTACGAACCATTTACAGGTGCCCAGAACGTAACCGTTTGCGGTTTCGAAAGGTACTCGCTGTAGGTCATCTTTTGCTTGTTGGGATCATCCTCACGGGTATATACTCTGACACGCTTCAGAATCATTGCCAGCGAATCGAGGTCCTGACGAGCTTCGATATTCTGCCAAATCGTGTTGGTAGCGCAAGGAAGTCCATCAGTCTTTATATCGTAATGATCATCGGTACATGAAGGCATTCCCAAAAGCATCGCTGCGCCAAGGAAGCCTCCCATTGCCTGATAAATTCTATTTCGTTTCATGATCAATTTATATTTCTAATTGCAACTTACCAAATATCCTCAGGGTCTTTGCCGTTAAATACAGACTTCGGAACGAGTTCGATGTAGTCAAGAAGAAACTGAGCGGTTGTAAGTTCGATGGCACTCTTGAAGCGCAGGTAGTAGGTCTTGTCTGGCTCCATCTGCGCAGTGGTCAAAATACGACGGAGTGCAGGACTTCCTTCAACAGTACGATTAGTTACATACGAACCGTCGTCACCGGCTTTAGTTCCGGCGGGCATCATGGCGTTCGGACCCTTCATGTAACCCTGGTTACGGAGGTTACGGTCGTTTTCGCGGTCGATTTCTTCATCACCGGTGTCTTGTTTCCAAGGATTACCGGGAATGTTGGTAACGGCCTCACGTTGGTCGATAGGCAGACCCACAGGCTGTACATTGTAAGGTGAATCACCAAAGTAAACCGTCACCATCGTACGCAATTCATTGTTCGAAGTACCCAGACGGAGTTCGTAAATACCACTTTCAGGAACAGGAGGCAACTTCATCACGAAATCGAAACGGCCGCAAACGAGAAACTCGTCACCATTGTAGTCACGCCAAGCACCACCTTTACCGGCATAACCCTGACGGAGATAGTAAATTTCGGTACCTACGCTGGTGTTCATGATGTTTGAGAAGAAGTCGTTGGTAAAGTAAGCAGCTCCACGACCACGAAGTTCGTTCGAAAGAATTTCGGGCAGCATAGTAACAACATCTACACGGATACGTTCAGATGCAAGTGCTTGACGCGTTGCTTGGTTGTTGATAAGAACGTGATCAATGGGATAATAGTAACCATTCAATGCATTGTTTTCGTTTGCACCGTTGGTCACACTAATCTTGATGTTACAACCATTCTGACCGGGCTTATTCACGTAATTAGGTTTAACCGGCTGACCGGCTACTTCCTGATAGTCGCCACGACCCTGCTGGTAAGGGAAACCATTATTAAGGTTACTGATACGGTTGATGTAGAAATCCTTTTCCTTAGGCAGCTGCGTAATCTTGAGTAAGCCTGAGGGTTTCGACTTCGTCTGGTAGTAGTCGTAAACAATAACAGTGTACTTCGTACTGGGGTTCTTGGCATCGACAAAGTCGTAACCATACTCGTTAAAGTGCTGTACGAATTCGTCGGCTGACAAACCACCGTCGAGCAAGTGATAACCTACAAACTGGTTTACTGCATTGGCAGTGTTTGTGTAATCACCGGCAGCTGTACGCACACCGAGGTGAGTGGTACACTTTTCTTCAATTACCTTCATGATTTCGTCCCAGTTGGCAATTTCGCCTGTAGCTTCATCATACTGCGGCATGGGAACGCCCCAGTCATCGTGAAGCACCTGGTCAGTTTCAACAAAGGCAGTGTAAGCCACCTTACGGGTAATCTGGTAATCGAAAGTACCTACACGGGGGAAAGACTTTTTGTTACCGGCGTAACCCACATGCGAAGTTTCGTAAGCTTCTTCTTCCTTCGTCTTGAGCGACAGAGAATCAGCCCAACCGGTAATTTCGAGCAACTTACCCATGATGCGCATGTTGTCGGCATCCTTCACCAACTGAGCAACAGTCTTGACAGAAGGTGAGATAACGTGGTCAACCACGTGTAGCATACCATTCGACAACTCAATATTCGACTGATTAGGAATAATCAGTGCATTGTTGTTGACGTAGTAATCATCGTCTACCTGCGAAATCGGCAAGCGGCGATTGTTAAGGTTCGAAACGGGGAGAATATTCGTGCTGACGTAAGCAGAGAAGTCTGCCGTTTCGTAAGCTGCTGAATTGACGTGGTCAATCACACAGTTCAGAGCAATACGCTTTTTCTGATCCATGTCGAGTTCAGCAATCGTGGCTCCTTTATGTCCTACTACAGAGTCGACATAAGCCTGTACTGCAGCATTGGTAGGAGCAAACACGGTGTAGTTACCACGGGCTGAAAGCACGCTGGTAAGTACTGAAGCATTCTCCAGGTTGCCCAACTTCACTTCATCGAAGAGAGCTTTGATCATGGAGAGAGAATCGTGCTCGCTCACATAATCGGTAATGGTCTGTTTGGTAGCTACTGCAAAGGCATCTTCACTGATGTCTTCCTTACAGCTGGTCAAAGCCAAAGGTGCACCCAAAGTAAAGAGCGCAGCAAGCAAGACACTCAAACGACCTACATTAAATATCTTACGTTTCATACGATGCATTATTTTTTAGTGTAACGGTCCCAAACAGGATTTTGAACCAAGCTACCGCCGTTTTCAATACCGTTGACTTTCAATTCCTCGCTATAGTAAGGATTGTAAAGACTCCACATCTTGGTGAGGCGGCTCTTCACGCTTGCCTGAAGCGAAGTGTAACTATTGAGTGTAGCCTTAGCATCATTGCTAAATTCGGCCTGACGAACAATGTCGAACCAACGCTTACCTTCAGCAACAAATTCACGCTGACGTTCGCGGTAAAGCAAATCGAGCAATTCCTGTGCGTTCTTGGTAAACACACCGTTGTTGTTCATACCGTAGTTATCGTTTACACGATCGCAAATCAGGTCATTGTCGGTAGTTTCAGCAGAGCTACCTACCAAGGCAGGATTGCTACGCTTGAAGAGTTGGTTAACCAACTTAAAGCCCTCACGTAATTGGTTCTTATCGGCATTGTCACCAAGCGTTGCATTGTAGCGTGCAATGGCTTCGGCCTTGATAAGCATCACATCAGCCAAACGGTAAACAGGCCAGTGTGCATTGTTCGAAGTTGCAGTACGCGTGCTATAGTTGATGAAAGCATCTGCATCGCTCATATTCTCAGGTTTATTGACACTTACGGTTGAAGCCGTAAACTTAACCAAAGGCTTGGCAATATCGGGCGACTGCAAGTAAGCAGTTTCAACCATACGTAAGTCGGTACGGCCAAAACCAATAATCGGGTTGACAGAACCGTAACCTGAGATAAGCTGCGGGTCGAGCGCCATGTGCTTGGGTTTGAATGCAGCACCTTCGTAAATTGAAAGGTAAGTGTTCACCGTGTTGTTCACCGTGGTTGAACCATCGTACTGCAATTCAAGGATACTCTCACGCGAATTCTGTTGACCGAAATTCTTTTCATAAGCTTCGTCAATGATAGTACCACCCATCAACTGTGTCAGGTACAAAGGATAGGGCTGATTGAGCTCATCCTCAGTAGCCATGTTATCTTCGCGAAGATCTTCATCGTACTTCTGCTTGATGTAGTCAATGGCAGCCTGTGCATGCTGTGCAGACTTCTGCAAGCAAGTTTTTGCTAACTCATCACAGTAAGCTTTATTGATAGCCTGACCATCAGCAGTAGTGTAACGGCCTTCGGGAGAAGTTGCCTTTACGTGAGCACCTGCAGGTGTCTGAGGAGCTTCAGGAGTCTGAGGCGTTTCGGGAGTTTCGGGAGTTTCAGGAGTTTCGGGAGTTTCAGGAGTTTCGGGAGTTTCAGGAGTCTGCGAAACCAATACGTCAGACATATTTACACGACCGAGGTCCTGACTCAAATCCTTCTTCATGAAGTTGGTAAGCAAACCTGCACGCCACAAATACATATCGGCGAGCAAAGCACGGATACCCTGCTTCGTGAAGCGTCCCTTGTTCTCGGCACTTGAACCATAGTTATCGGGAGCATATTTGAGGTTTGCTTCGAGCGAGTCGATACATTCACCCAAAATAGCTACACCGGGAACGGCAGCCGGACGCTGCGACATGGCCTCGGCATCAGTACGAACTGACTTTGTGATATAAGGCACATCGCGGTAAGCGCGAACAAGGTAGAAATAATAAAGTGAGCGAAGCGCCATCATTTCAGCACGGATGCTGTTATATTCCATGCGCGTAAAGCTCGGGTCAACTTCCTTACCGGGAATAGTCATTTTTTCGCCCTGTTCCAACACGAGGTTACAGAAGTTGATACCTGTGTAGAAACCTGCCCAATCGAAAGAGCCTTCATTGGGCTGCAGCACACCCGACTGAATCTGTTTAATGAACTGCTGCGACATATCGTTGAGGGTAAGGTTATCAGCACGAAGCTCACCCCACATCAATATTTTATTGGTTTGTCCGGCTTGAGTCAGCTGTTCGTAAGCACCGGCACGCACGTTGTCAAGGTCGCTCTTGTCCTGCCAGAAATGCTCTTCAGGCAACTGATCCGTAGGAAGGATAGTCAAAAAGTCATCGCACGAAGTAAGCGAACCGCTCATCAACAGCAGACTTCCGGCCAAAAGAAGTTTGGTATATATCTTTTTACTTTTCATGATGTAAGACAGTTTTTATCTATGAGCACCGGAAAATAAGAGATGGTGGGAACCACACTCTTATCATCCGATAATCTCATAATCTTGCATTGCTTAGAAACCGAAGTTCAAGCTAAACGTAAACGAGCGTGAACGAGGAGTCTGCGAGTTGTCGATACAGGGGCTCATACCACTGGCTGAGTGTTCGGGGTCAACACCTGAGTACTTCGACCAGAAAATCAAGTTGTTACCCGAAGCCGAGATACGAAGTGAACTCATACCAATCTTCTTCAACTTTTCAGCAGGTACGCTGTAAGAAAGCTGGAAGTACTGGAAGCGGAGGAAGTCACCGGGTTCAACATAGCGGTCGCTCACCAACGAGTTGAAAGTAGCCGTAACGTTACTGCTCATGGCACGCGGCATTTCGGTCGACTGACCATTCTTACGCCAACGGTGTGCCACAGAAGCGTTCTGGTTCTTGTTGCTAACCATGCTCTCGGCATTCAAGCGAGCCAAGTTGATGATCTTGTTGCCCAAGCGGAAGTTGAACGAAGTTTTGAGTTCCCAACGGTCGTACTTGAATTCAATACCGAAACCACCATTGATCTTCGGGTTTGAAGTACCAAGGTAAACGATATCGAGTTCGTCGATGTTACCGTCGTGGTTGATATCTTCGTAAATGGCATCACCACCACCGAACTGATAGTTCTTACCGCCGTAGTTGAAGTACATGGGCAGGGGGTTACCATTCTTATCGTAAACTACGTTGCCATTGGCATCGAACACGATAGGCGTTGATTTGCGAAGAGCTTCATTAGGTCCTTCAGCTGCCGTGTTCTTCGTACCATCGGGGTTGAACCACTGGTTCTTTTCCTGATTCTGGAAGTAACCGTTGTGGTCGTAGTCGTAGGCGTAAACACCTTTATAACGGAAACCGTAGATACCACCGAGTGCGTTACCAATCTGAACGCGCTGCATGATTTCGCCGTTACCGTAGCCGTAGTCCTTGTTGTTGGCAGCAAGCACAGAAGCATCCATACGCGTAATGGTGTTGATGTTCTGCGAGATGTTACCACGCAGTTTCATGCTAAACTTACCAAACTTCAGGATTTCGCGGGTGCTACCATAAAGTTCCCAACCCTTGTTCTCCATGTCACCGACGTTAGCCCATGAAAGTGAAGAGAAACCAGTGGTTGAAGGAATACGTACACCGCTGTTAAGCAAGTCAGTAGTCTTCTTGTTGTAAACGTTCAAGTTGAATTGCAACAAGTCGTTGAACAAGTTCATGTTCACACCCACGTTCCAAGACTTCGTCTTTTCCCAACGAATTTCAGTCAACTTGAGGTTGACGGGGCGCATAACCTGCGTACCATTATATACGGTACCGTTACGGTCGTACTTGTTGTACATCAAACCTTCGCTACCGGGCACGTTACCGTTGATACCCCAACCGGGAGCTACTGAAAGCATGCTGACTACCTTCTTCAAAGGTTCGAAGAACGGTTCGTCTGAAATGTTCCAACGAGCTGAAACACCGGGGAAGAAGCCCCACTTGTTACCAGAACCGAAACGGGTGCTACCATCGGCACGAAGAGTGAAGTCGAATACATACTTAGAACCAAAGGCGTAGTGCATTGACATCAAACCGGCTGCGGTGTGACCCTTTGAAGTGCTGGTGGTTGAACCGGTAAGGTAACCAGGCACCGTGGGGTCGGTAATACCACCACCAATACCGTTAGAAGAGAGGTACTGGGTTGAGTTGTTGCTCGTGGTAATTTCGAAACGACCCATCACCTGCAACTGGTGATCGGTGTTGGCGAAATGAGGATGGAAAGTCAACTGATGACGCGTGGTGAACGAAAGGTTCTTCATTTCGTAGTTAGAGGTATTGTAAATACCATCCGACCAGCTGTTTGAAGTAAGCGAACCGGGGAAGTAAGCTTCTTCCGTGTTGGTGTAGGCATTCATGTAAACCTCACCACGGTAGTCGAGTTGCGTTTCATCGTCGTTCTTACCCAAGAGCTTGTATTCCAACTGGAACTGAGGCTGAATGGTGTAAGACGACTGGTTGTTCCAAGCCTGATTGGCAATAGCAACGGGGTTACCATTCTTCACCATATCGCCCAGGAAGTAAGAGGTCAGACCGCTGGTGGGGCTAACCAAACCCTTGGCGGCAGCCGTAGGAGGCATGATGAAGTAATCACCGGTTTGGATATATTCACCGACGCCGTCGGCAGTAGGCATATATTGGTTGCGGTAAACAGCCATGTTAGGCATGGCGTTGTACGCACGGCCCAGAATGTCGCTATAGTAGTTCTTCTGGTTCTTCGTGTAAGTCAAAGCGAAGTTAGAAGAGAACTTGATACGGTCAGATACCCAATAGTCGAGTGCCAAACGCGTAGTCAAGCGGTCAAGAGCCTGCTTGATGATGGTACCGGTTTCGTGGTCGTAAGTACCTGACACACGGAAAGTAGCCTTTTCACCACCACCCGATACAGACAAACCGTAGTTGTGCGTCTGACCGAACTGCGTTACCTCGTCAATCCAGTCGGTATTCTTATTGTAGTTACCGTAGTACGAGGGGTGAGAGCTCTTGAGGTACATGATTTCCGCGATGCTCGATTCTTCTTCAGAAAGGATACGCGGATTGTGGTATGCTTCCTTCAACATCATGGTGTAGCCGTCACCATCGAGCATCTTCATGCCCTCGGGCTGCCATGAACCAGAGAAGCGGTAGCTGAAGTTCACACGGGTTTTACCGCGAGCACCACGACGGGTGGTGATTTCGATAACACCGTTCGAACCACGCGCACCATAGATAGCCGTAGCAGCAGCGTCCTTCAACACCTTGATACTACCGATATCTTCGGGAGCAACCTGAAGCAAGGTAGCGAACTGTTCTTCGTTCTCCATGTTGTCGAAGTCGAGTTCGTCTGAGCTATAGTCTTCAAGGATGTTACCGTCAACCACGATGAGGGGTTCCTGGCTACCATTGATTGAAGACACACCACGCAAACGCATGCTCGAACCTGAACCAAGGTTACCAGAGTTCGACACGATGTCGAGACCGGCAATCTCACCCTGGAGAGCGTCGGCAGCCGTTTCGAACGACAGACCAGCCATCTGGTCCATATCGAGCGTCTGCTGTGCGGTTGAAATTTCACGTTCGGGAATTACCAAACCGTTTGAGCGGGTTTTACGGGTAACTGTTACCACAGCATCCTTGAACGTGTTTTTATCGATAAGTTCGACATTGAACTTGGCATTTTCGCCGATGTTCAACACTTTTGTCTGATAACCGATATAAGATATTCTCAATTTGTTGGCGGGATTCTTCACAACCATCGAGAAGTTACCGTTGGCATCAGTCTGCACAGCTGTAACGTTACGGTTATTCTTATCCTGCTCAACTACATACGCCATTACGATCGGACCATCCTGCTTACTCCAAACGCGACCGGAAATGCGCTTCTGCGCATAAGCGAGAGAGGAGGAGCACAAGCACAACGCAAGCGTCATTAGGAACTTGTTATTCATAATTTCGATTTTTATTTCTTGAGTCTGTACTTCTTCACGAATGCCTTGGCTTTAGCAGGGGTTGTCCATGCTGCATCAAAGCGTTCCTTCACATCTGCACCGTAGCGCAGATAGTCGTTGATGGAGTGAAGAACAACGTATGATGATGATTTGATTGAGTATGAATTGGTTGGTGAACCATCCAATTCATAGTCGCGTGCCATGGTGTTGTAGGGTGCCTGAACAGCGTGGGTAACACCGGCAGCGTCAGTAACAGTCAGTTTGTTAGGCGTCTGGTTGATTGTAGCTTTGATGAAGTTGTTGGTCAACTCGTTAGCACAAGCTGAAGAAACCGTAGTCTGATCCGTGCAGTTGTCAACAAAGAGCGACTGGTCACAGAAGTGATACTTCACGAAGTTGGCAAGAGCTACCATCATAGCCTGACCCTTAACCTTAGCTTCTGCATTGAGTTCGCCTTCGTCATTGGTGTTGGCTTCAACAAACTGCTTGATTTCTTCCAGAGTGGGAAGACCATTCTGGTGAGCCTTTTTAAGTGCTTCGTTCGTCGGCACGTAAATCGTGTAACGATAGTTGTTGAAGAAACGAATCAAACGCGTCGTGTTAGCAGTTCCACGTTCAGAGGTTGAGAAGATTTGGTACTTTTTCTGTTCATTTTCCCAAAGTTCCTTCTGTTCTGAATCAGACTCATCATAATCAGCCGGCTTGAAGAGGGCTTCAATGATATCAGATGCATTGTCGTTGAGGTCCTTGCACAAATCGAAGAATGCCTTGTACTCAGCGTGGTTGTTCATGGTTTCCCACACATTGTAGAGCGAAGGCTGCATAGGACGGTTGATAAAGTATGTACGACCGTTACCATATTCATTGGTTCCACGAGTCATATCGAAGCTATTGGTTACAACGCAATCGAAGTTATTGTCGGGATACTCGTCGTTGTTGATTTCAACCTGCATACCACCATTGACAACCATACCAACACCATCAGCTTTGTCACTGTGCTTCTTGATGAAGACGGGGGCACCACTACGGGCAATAAAGTAATTACGTCCATTGTTTATGCCCTTTTCGCCCTCAGCACCCTGTTCGTGAACAATCGTGTGCTGGTCCATCATATCGATGAGCATGAGCTTCTTGGTCTTACCTTCGGTATTGTCGAGCGACTTGTCAGCAGTCTGGTCGAACTGGTTACCGAGCAGGGGATCGCTACCATTTGGATTCAACGGAGAGTCCAAACGATAACGGTAAGCGCGAGCGCGTACACCTACAAAGCGACCCTTCTTGGTTACTTCCTGCGGTTCCATCGTCCAGTAACGGTAGTTGATGTTTTGCTTGGCAGCAAACTTCACTGGGTCAACATAACCAAAGTTCTTCAAACCATCGTCAGTAGGAACGAAGAAACTGAAGTTCGACTGCATGGCGAGCAGGTAAGTGCTGTAATACTTCTGCAACGGAGCGCTCTGGAAGTTGGTTGTGGTGTAAGCATCGTCGGCGTGAATCACCGTATTGATTACCTGTGCATTCTTGTTGTAGAGTGCCGGAGCCATAACCGAAGAATAGGTTGCCGGAGCAATTACCTTGTTCATCACATAAACGACACCATTGTTGGCCATCAACACCTTGTCGAAGATGCGTTTGTAATCACCTACACTGGGATAGGTTTGTGCAGCAAACATCTGGTCCTGAGCATCATTCATAATGGTGAGATACTTGCTGGGGACGGTTTCGTTGAACGAATCCTTCATCAAGTTAGCCACCAAAGGCTTCACGATGTTCAAGGGAATCTGGTAGAGGTTGTAAACGAGATTTTCCTCAGTATTGGGTTTTGAGGCATAACGTTCAATCAACATTTTACCACCACCCGTAAGGAAATAATCTTTCAATGCTTTGTCAGAGGGAACAAACATGGCACCCATATCCTGTTCCTTGGTCAAACCTGAAACCGTATAAGTGTTCCATCCCGGGTCGTAGTTCAGAGCGGGGAAGTCGCCTAAAGGTTCACCTTCGGGATCTTCGGTAACGGCACCGTTCTGTGAACGCTGAGAGATATAAATTTTCTGATAAACCGAGTCGGCAGTAATGTTCTGCAATGCCTTGTATTCCTCGGTCAGTGTTTTATCGTAATAAGGTGCGCTGAAACGTTCGAGCAAGATGCTGAAGAGGTTAGTTTGTCCGTTCGTACGGATAACTTCAGCCATATTCATCGGCGTAGCCAACACCTTGTCGAGTACGTGATAATAACCGTTCAAGCAGGTAACGTCCTGTTCTACGATTTCTGCATCGTAAACGTAGCTGCGTTTCTTAGAGTCAGCATCAGTCCATTCCTTATCGGTTCCGTCAAGGTTGAGCAGGAACGAGATATCGCTGTGCTTAATCTTCTTTTCGTTCATCTGAGCCTCGAGGAAGTGCGTCATCATGGGCACCGTCTTGTCGAGAGCGAGATAAATACCACCACGCTTGGGATCGCGGAACTTATCCCAGAACTTTTTGTCTTTATTCAGCACTTCACCATTATCTGCCAACTGGCCTTCGCTGAGGTTTTCAGGCAGCTCATTGTACTTAAAATAAGGCACAGAGTCAGTCGTCGCCATACTTGAAAGCTGGCGAAGACAGAGATTCTTAACCGGACCTTGCATGGTGGTAAGCGTCTCAAGCACATAAGCATTGTTGAGCATTGAACCGTTCAAAAGGATACGCTTTTGAGCGGTGCTGAGCTGTTCATAGCTGCGAACAGGATTGCCGACACCATCCGTCCAGGTCGTAGTCTGGAAGAAGGTATTGTAAGCATCGTCATCAGCCACAAAAAGTGTTTTACTACCCGTACGGGACATCACCTCGGTAAGACCCAGGTCATCAATCAACCTAATTACAGTAGTGAACTTACGATCTTGCCTAGTTTTCAAATCGTCGTAGATACTCGCGCGCAAGAAATTCGGCTTGGTTTCATCCAAATCGAAATCATCTGAACACGAATACGTAACGCCGCATGTCGAAAGCAAGCACGCTGCACCGAGCAACGTCTTTCCCATTCTGCAAAAACGGTTTTTCATACGCATTTTTTTCGATTAAATATTTTGTTTATTGTATTTACTTGGAATTGGGTTTATATCATCGCACTGCAACGATTAAACGTTGACGCACGTTATATGCACTGTTGTGAGTTGATTGCTGACCTAAAAGTGATGTATGAATAAAAAGAAAAATTAGAACTAACTTTTTAACATTTGAACCTTAAAAATTACATATTGCCATCTCGGCTTTACAATTTTAAGAGATTCGCATCACTCTTGAAGTAGGTTATGGCTGCAAATTTAATCGTTTTTTTATGCCTAAGTAGCATTACTACGAGTAATATTTTAGCCATTAAGTATTATTAAGAATCAAAACCACTACAATTGTTAATGACAAATGAACACCGGAGTCAACATTTGAGATACTAAATGCAACAAATATGATAGTATTGGTTGAAAAAATTAACTCAAATGTAACATATTATTGGCTTAAAATCACTGGTTTCCCACTGCCATTCCTTCTACTTCGATTAACCACTCAGGGCGACAAACGCGGGCTTCTGTGAGTAGAAACGGGGTGTTTGGAAAGCGGATTTGCATGTAGCGACGGAGAACAGGAGCATCGGCTATATCTCGCAGATAAACAATAAAATACGTCATATCCGCAAGAGTTCCTCCGGCTGATTCAAGCAACTTTTCGATGTTCAAAAACAAGCGTCCAGCCTGGGTGAGCACATCGCCCCGAAACAAACACTCGCCATATTTGTCAATACTGGCGGTACCGGACACAAAGTAGCAGCGCTGATCGGGAGCAAGCTGCAAACAGGTTCCGCGTTCAAAGGCTACGCCGTATTCGTGAGTAGGATTGAGATACTCAGGAGCATGAAGATAACTCACGGCACCGGGCTGCAACCCATCGACAGAGAGAAAATCAATAGCTACGAGTGACTCACGATGTTCGCAAGCTCCACCAATACCGGTGGATGCAATATAATGGGTGTCAGAAGTTAATCCTTGACGGGCAAAGAGTTCGTTACGTGCCTGTACGACGCCGGCATAATGCCGATCGACATCACGAACGAAAATCCAGGTTCGGTGGCAATGATCTTTCAAATTCATGCCTCGCGAAGTGAGCTGATGAATGTGACTTTCAAAGGCGCGACGTGTCTGGGTCGCAGAATCGGCCGCACCGACATCTGCCCCAAAGCGAACACTTTGATACACAAAGCGTTGACGTGCTGTAGTATGCATTTCCGCAACAGTACCATCCGGTAATTCGTAAACTTCGCGGCTGCATATTGACTGGTTAAACCACAGAAACAAAGCTACTTTGACGCCGCTGAGTGGGGGTTGCTCAATGATGCTGCATACGCCAGAGGGGAAAATGCGGTCATACAGTGCGTGTTTTACAAGTGCGGGACACTGATTGGCTGCATCTGAAACATAAAGGCGGGCTTGCATCAATTGCGAGAGTTGACAATGATGCTGCGCACAGTAGGCTTCGAACTGCTGCAAAAGGTCGTCGGCCTGTGCAGCAAGAGTATCACCCTGACGTGGTTGCAATATGCTAAAGGAATTCTGACTCATATCTTAATGTCCGCTGCTCTGAACGTGTACATCGCCAGGCAGCTTCGACGTGTTATTCAAAAGAGTTACTGCGACTTCTCTGGTTTTCATGGTAACGAGAAGCGAAAAAGAAAAAAGAATGCAGAAAAAAACAAGAACATCGGACAAAGGTGCAATAACACCACCCACCGATTGTGTGAACAGGGTTACTAAGGTAAGAAACGCAGCCTGTCTGTGTGCGGCAACATATCTCTGTCAACCATTGCATGCGTTTAGCTGAATACCCCACCCTATTAGTGAAACTAAGAATCTGTTCCGGACGAATGTAAACCTTACTAAGTGCATTATACCACAGACTGTTTTCAAAGGTGGTTCAACAGATTCGACCGAGGGATAAATTTATTTCTTCTACTTCCTTTACTCCATTTCTTAATACTCATGCAAAAATAATGATTCTTTTTGAAAACAACACTATTCATACAAGGCTTTTTATCGCAAAATTCTATATAAATGCAGCTTCTGAAAAAAGGATTTAAAAATTACCTAATAGCATTTAATATTTAAACAACATAAAAGACAGCCGACGCAGACTTACGAACGAATACTCAGCAAATAGCCGGCAAAACAAAAAAAAGAACGCTTGAATCACATACATCAAATCATACAAAAAAAACAGCATTTGGCTAACACACAGGGTGAGAAAATACAGACAGCAGAAAACAAGAAAAAAGTATGAGGCAAAATACTTTCACACAGCCTAAGGTGCAGGCACAAAGCCAAAATCGTTATTTAACCGTATACGAATTGTATATATTTTTTACCAAGATAAAATAATTATAGATTGATATACAGTGTTATACATTATAGAAACCACAATTTTCAAGACGCAGGATTTAAGCAGAAAATAATTTCTACAGAATGACCCGATACAGACTACTCACAACGGGCATAAAATACCCTGATGCGTGCGGCGTTCGGCAAGGGTGGAACAGACAAGGCGAACGACTTCGTCGGGCTTAACTCCCCAACGGGGTGCAATCAAAAGTGAAGCAGGCGATTGCGAAACAAAACGCTCAACTGCAATGGCGGGATGCAGGCGTTCGATAAAGTCGGCAACGAGGGAGACATAGTCGGGCAATGAAAACAGAGAGAAGCGTTCGGGAAATTCTGCATACTGACGGGCAAAACGCGAACCACGCAAAATTTGCAACTGATGAAGTTTTACGCTGTCGACTTGCCAACGCGAGGCTTCGAAGGCTTGTTGCAGCTGACTTTCGCGACTTTCGCCAGGCAAACCCAAAATAAAATGTACGCCTACATGTATCCCTCGCAAGTGGAGCTGACGAACAGCTTGGGCTGAGGTAGCTACATCATGGCCGCGACCTATTTGCCGAAGTACATCGTCGTTGACGGATTCTATGCCTAACTCTACCATGACGAAAGTTTGGCGGCTGAGGTGTTCGAGGTAATCAAGCCAGGAAGTAGACAAACAGTCGGGACGGGTGGCAAGAACGATGCCGCGAACACCGGGAACAGAAAGAGCTTGGCTGATGTAACACTGCATGACAGAAAGTGGCATATAAGTGTTGCTTCCTGCCTGAAAATAAGCAAGATAGGCTACGTTGTCGTGGGGATGTTTGCGCAAAAAGAATTGCTTACCAGCCTGTAGTTGGGTAACAACGCTATATTGTTCGCTGCACATGTCGGGCACAAAACTGCGACCGTTGCAGAAGGCGCAACCGCCGTGCGAGACACTACCATCGCGCACGGGACAGGTGGCACCAACGTCGAGGGGGAGCTTTTGCACCTTACCTTCAAAGTGACGGGAGAGGAAAGCGGCGTAGGTGTAATAGGGAACTTGCATGGCGATTTTATTGAAAAAGGGAAATTTAAACACCTTCTTAACGAGGAAATGTGAAAAATATTGTACATCAATCTTGTTTAATTCGGCACAAAGGGTTAAATTTGCTGTGCGTTATACTTTTTCACACGTTGCTCAAAGAAAAACGAAGGAATCGGTATGTAAATCGCTATTTTTGATGACAAAGTGCAAAATGACGCTTTGTGAATTTATCCACCTTAAAATTATCCGGCCTATCGCACAACATTACTTCTCTACCTCAAAATACTTTAAGTAATGGAAAATTTGACCTTACACACCGATGAAGAATTGGTGGCTCTTTTTGTGTCGGGCTGCAATGAGGCTTTTGATGAACTCTTGCTGCGCTACAAAGATAGGCTGTATTCCTACATTTCATATATTGTCCGTAATAACGACATGGCAGACGATCTCTTTCAAGAGACCTTCGTCAAGGCTATCATGACCCTACGCCAAGGCAGGTATAAGGAGAATGGACGCTTTTATGCCTGGCTGACGCGCATTGCGCATAACTTGCTGATTGACCAGTTCAGAAATGAACGCAATGAGGCGTTGGTTTACGACGAGGAGGATTCAGAAACGGTTTGGCAGGAAGTGGCAATGATGGCGGATGGCTACAGGGAATATGAATTGATTAACGAACAGGTGCTCACCGACGTGAGGGTGCTGATGGACAAACTGCCGGATAACCAGCGCGAAGTGGTGTATATGCGTTTTTATCAGGACTTGAGTTTCAAAGAAATTGCTGACATTACGGGAGTAAGCATCAATACAGCATTGGGACGCATGCGCTACGGCATTATCAATATGCGACGAATGGCTGAAATAAACCATATTTCGCTCTGCGTGTAGTTGCTGCCCCCAAAGGATGCAGTTGACAGCAAAAAAAGTGCGCAACTGACACTTAATAGGCTGTATTTTAGATATTGTACACACTAAAAAGCGGTTTTGGCCGTTATATAAGGGAAAAGGATTGATTTTACAGAACCATTTTCTCTTATTAAAGGTGTGCCTATGAACCATTTTACGCATGAAAAATCTTCGGCCAGCGAGGAGTGCTTACACTTTATCCGCGCCTTTGCCCGCTTTTATTTGCCCGAAAAGGACAATGAGGAGGAGGCTCGCCAAATGGCGCGTCGATTTGCTGAAGATGCAGTTGCTTCGAACTGCTGAAATATTGAAGTCGTCTAAACTTTTCTGACGAAGATTTGATTTGGAGATTTATCCCTTCTAAATTCAATCTTCACCTTTCTTTTTGGTCGTTTTTTGACCTTTCATCAGTCGTGTAGCTCGCTACACTCCTTCTTCAAGGCCCAAAAACGCCTCAAAAATTAAGGCAAATCTTGAATTTCATAAAAGTTCAGACGACTTCATTTTGATTTTACTTGTTTTTGCTGCTTAACTTTGACTGAAATGCCGACAAAAATAGGCTGACGAGACGAAAATTTACTACCAAAAACCGGGCGCGCTCCTTTTGTGTAATCAACGAAAGGAGCGCGCCCGATGCGCTCTGTTGGTGCAGCGCGATTTGGCGAAGCAGATAGAGGCAACACCGAATGCAAGGCAATTTGGGAAGTCGGGTTGGCAAGCGGTAGTTAAAAAATAAGTAGGAGAAAATAGAAATCAGAAAAATGTCAGAAAGAGATGAATGATATGAGTAAAAATAGTTGAAATGTCGCATAAAACACCTATATTTGCAGAGCAAAAACTAACTAAACGTAATTTTATCTGCTCATGTTTATCGTTATTCTAATCGCAGCTTTTGGCGTAGCGGTAGGCTATCTTCTGCGCCGCTTCAGCTGGGTACAACATGCCAATCAGGGCATTCATGTAACCATTTGCTTTATGCTCTTTGTTTTGGGCATTTCGGTGGGTGAAAATCCGCTTATCGTGAAAAATCTATGGCGTTTCGGCGGTCAGGCTTTGCTGATTGGATTTGCCAGCATATTGGGCAGTGCCATTGCGGCTGCGCTGATTTACCGCTATCTGTTTACGGGTAAAAAGGACAGAAAGGAGGCTACGAAATGAAACAAAGTTTGTTCGTAGTTTTGGTATTCATCATTGGTTGCGTAGCAGGTTCGGTGTTTGAACTGGATTGGGACTTGCACGATGCGTCGCTCTACATTCTGTATGCACTGATGCTGCAGGTGGGTATCAGCGTGGGCAGCAGCGACAACCTAAAGGAAATGATTAAAAACTTTCACCCTAAAATGCTTTTGCTGCCTTTGGGCACAGTGACGGGTACGCTGCTCTTCTCGGCCATGGCGAGCCTGCTGCTTTTCCGCTATCACTGGAGTGCTACTGACTGTATGGCGGTGGGAAGCGGCATGGGTTACTACTCAGTTTCGTCTATCATCATTACGCAACTGAAAATGGAATCGCTCGGGGCTCAACTGGCTACGGAATTGGGCACGATAGCCCTGCTGGCGAATATCTGCCGCGAAATTTCAGCCTTGGTGTTTGCGCCGCTTTTGGTTCGCTTCTTTGGTCCACTGGCCACTATTTCGGCTGCGGGGGTGACCTCAGTGGATGTGGCGATGCCGGCTATTGTGCGCTACTCGGGCAAGGAAATGATTCCGGTGGCATTGTTCCACGGCATGATGCTCGACTTATCGGTGCCTTTGCTGGTTCCGTTCCTTTGCGAACTTTAATTTATCGCATATCCTAAACTGACAAAAAAAGCCGCATGGCTGTTACACTCAATGTTTGCTGAGGTAACTGCCATGCGGCTTTATTTTTATAGCCCCTACCCCTGACGGACAGACGATCCGCCCGGGGTATTGGAATAATAAGTAGGTGTTCAAAATTATTTTATATAATTCTATCGAAGTATTTTTACTTTGAATTACGTTCTTGCACCGCATTTGTTTGCTCTGTACTCAGTCACATAGCCCGCTATGCTCCTTCGCACAGAACAAACAACTACAGCACAATAACGCAATTCAAATGTAAAAATAATTTTGAGCACCTACTTATTAGTGAAGTTTGGCTACAGCTTCCTTGATGCGGCGAAGAGCTTCAACGATGTTTTCATCGCTGGTGGCGTAGCTCATACGGAAGCATTCGGGTGAACCGAAAGCGTCGCCGCCTACAGTGGCTACATGACCTTCTTCAAGGAGGTAGAGGGCAAAGTCCATAGAGTTGTTGATGACGCGCTGTCCGTCGGTTTTGCCGAAATAGTAGCTGCACTTAGGGAAGAGGTAGAAAGCACCGTGGGGATCGTTAACTTCGAATCCGGGTACTTCCTTGGCCAAACGTACAATGAGTTCCTTGCGGCGTTCAAAGGCCTGACGCATGGTTTCAACGCATTCCTGTGAACCGGCAAAGGCTTCGGTAGCAGCCACCTGGCTCACTGAGCAGGGACCACTGGTGTACTGACCCTGCAACTTGTTGCAAGCTTTGGCAATGGCAGTGGGAGCGGCAATGAAACCGATACGCCAGCCGGTCATGGCGTAGGCCTTAGACACGCCGTTGATGACAACGGTACGTTCCTTCATGCCTTCGCAAGCAGCAATTGAAGCGTGGTGGCCTACGTAGTTGATGTGCTCGTAAATTTCGTCGCTCAACACGATAACCTGTTCGTGACGACGGAGTACAGCTGCCAAACCTTCAAGTTCTTCAGCACTGTAAACCGAACCGGTGGGGTTGCTGGGTGAGCAAAGGATGATAGCCTTGGTACGGGGAGTAATGGCAGCTTCGAGCTGTTCGGGCGTGATTTTGAAATCTTGCTCAATACCAGCCTCAACAATTACGGGCTTACCGTCGGCCATGAGTACCATTTGAGGGTAGCTTACCCAATAAGGAGCGGGAATGATTACCTCTTCGCCGGGAGATACAAGAGCCATGATGGCATTGCAAACGCTTTGCTTGGCACCGTTTGAGCAGACAATCTGATCGGCGGTGTAGTCGAGTGCATTTTCACGCTTGAGTTTTTCAACAATGGCGTTGCGCAATGCGGGATAACCGGGAACGGGTGAATAACGTGAGAAGTTATCGTCGACGGCCTTTTTGGCAGCCTCCTTAATGTGGTCGGGGGTGTTGAAGTCGGGCTCGCCTACTGAAAGGTTGATAATGTCGATGCCCTGTGCCTTGAGTTCTGCACTTTTCTGCGACATGGCGAGGGTGGCTGAAGGAGCCAAACGGTTTACGAGTGTTGATAACATATTGAAATTTTTGTATTGGTGTTTGCTGTCAAAGGAAGGTGGTAAATCATCGGTTACTGCGGAATGCGCGTAAGCCCAAAAGGGATTGATGCAAGAGGTTATGATACCTAAAAAGGGAAGTACGTTGGAAGCACGAATGCTTGCGCGTACTTCCCTTTTTTCTTAATCCTATTTCTTAAACCGCAGCGAACTGCTGTTTGTTTGGATTACTGAAACAGCAGGTTACTTCCGGTCGCCGAAAATTCGGAGCATATAAAGGAAGAGGTTGATGAAATCAAGATAAAGCGAAAGGCTGCAGAGAAGAGCAATCTTCAGCAAATTGCTTTCGCCGGTATGCTGAAACTCGGTGAGCAACACTTTCATTTTCTGCGTGTCGTAGGCAGTGAGGCCGCTGAACACGATTACACCGATAAAGGTGGTGGCCCAGCCTAAAACGCTGCTGGCAAGGAAGATATTGACAATCGTGGCAATAATCAACCCGATGAGCATCATGTAAAGGAAACGGCCTACGGTGCTGAGGTCGCGCTTGGTAAACAAGCCAAAGAGCGACATGGCGCCAAAGGTGCCGGCTGTTACGAAAAAGGCGTTTGCGATGCTTTCCATGCTGTAGGCAAGGAAAATGGTGGAAAGCGTGACGCCGTTGACAATGGAATAAGCGGCGAAAAGCAAACCTGCCACGGGAAACGACATCTTCATGATGCGTGCAGAAAGCACCATAACAAGCGCAAATTCGGCTATTATCAAACCATAAAAAAGAATGGAGTTGGTAACAATGGCATAAAGCAATGCTTCGTTGTTGGCCACATAAAATGCAGTGAGGCCGGTCATGGCCAATGCCATCGTCATCCAAATGTAGACCTTAGACATGAGCGCGGGGAACGCAGTGCGGGTACGTTCTTCGGCCTGGGGGTCGTAGCTATAGATGTTTCTTTCCATATTCAAGTGGATTAAAGTTCAATTAAAGATGCAGTTTGTGCCCCATGCGTTCCTTCTTGGTTTTGAGGTAGCGCTCGTTGTACTGATTGGGCTTTACTTCGATGGGCACATTTTCAACAATTTCAAGGCCGTAGGCTTCGAGGCCGACACGCTTGATGGGGTTGTTGGTGAGTAAACGCATTTTGCTTACGCCGAGCAAGCCAAGGATTTGTGCGCCTACGCCGTAGTCGCGTTCATCGGGGTCGTAACCCAAGTGAACATTGGCATCGACAGTGTCATAGCCTTCTTCCTGCAATTTATAGGCGGCAATCTTGGCCATCAAGCCGATGCCGCGACCTTCCTGATTGAGATAAAGAATAACACCCTTTCCTTCTTCTTCGATCATGCGCATGGCTTTGTGAAGCTGTTCGCCACAATCGCAGCGTTCTGAACCGAAGATGTCGCCGGTGACACACGAAGAGTGTACGCGCACCATAACGGGTTCGCCTTCTTTCCACTCGCCTTTGATAAGGGCTACGTGTTCGAGGCGGTTGCTTTTCTGACGGAAGGGAATGAGGCGGAAATGACCATATTCCGTGGGCATGTCTACTTCTTCGCCTTGTTCAACGAGGCATTCGTGCTGCAAACGATAGGCGATGAGGTCCTTGATGCTGATGATGTGCAATTTTTCGCGTTCGGCAAATTCCATCAACTGGGGCAAACGGGCCATGGTTCCGTCGGGATTGAGTATTTCAATCAAGCAGGCTGCGGGCTGCATTCCGGCTAAACGGGCCAAGTCGATGGAGGCTTCGGTATGTCCGGCACGGGCCAAAACGCCGCGGTCCTGTGCATAAAGGGGGTTGATGTGACCGGGACGACCAAAGCTTTCGGGGCGCATATTGGGATCGGCCAAGGCGCGAATGGTGGCAGCGCGGTCGTGAGTGCTCACACCCGTGGTGCAACCTTCGAGCAAGTCGACCGTTACGGTGAACGGAGTACCGAGCATACTGGTGTTGTCCTGCACCTGACGCTCGAGTTTGAGTTCATTGCATCGTTCGATGGTAATGGGGGCGCAAAGCACACCGCGGCCATTGCGCAACATATAGTTCACATGTTCGGGCGTTACGAGTTCTGCGGCCATGATGAGGTCGCCTTCGTTTTCGCGGTCTTCATCGTCCACCACGATTACGAATTTGCCTTCTTTAAAGTCTTGAATAGCCTCTTCGATGGAGGCAAGTCCGAATTCTGCCATGTTGTATAGTATTTCTTATTTTCTATTGTAGAGGGGGAGTTTTTACTTTGTGGGCTGCACCAACTTGAATCTGACTTAATCACTTGGAAACGTCGGGGGCAGCAGCCGGCAATGTGAGCGTTCGCGGCCCAATGAGCTGATCGGCCTGTTCGGCTTGTTTGCGTCGTTGCTCGCTTTGCTGCACGGCTTTTTTGTATCGGTAACGTTGATAGCCGTTCCACGACACGAATGCCAACAGCACTGCCACAACAATTACTGCCAACCATTTCAACACGCGCCACTTCTTTTTGTGGTTTTGCTGAACGGCCAGGGCATCGGCTTCAGCACCGCTGGTTTCGGTGGCATCCTCGGTACCGGTGATTACTTGGTCGAGGCGGTTACAGGTGCGCACAATGATGCGAAGGTCGCGGTAAAGCCGCAGACGGAAACGCCAAATTCTGAACCAAAGTACGCAACCTATGGGGAAGAACACACCGGCTGCCATATTGTATTTGGCGTTATGGAATGGACTGGTGTGTGCCGTGACATACAGTATGGGGAACTCATTGAGCACGCCCAATATTTTGGTATTGCGACTGTTTGACAACTCTTCAATGAGCATTTCCATTTGGTGATTGATGGCTTCAACCTCGGCATCGGGCTCGTAATGAAAGAATGTTTTTCCATAATTCGGAGCGCGGCGCAGCTGTTTCTGCTCGTTGTAAGCCAAACATTCGCGGCGAAGTTCGTCAATAGACTGCGGTATGACATCCATGCGTGGTTCGTTGATGATGACTTCCTTGCGCATGAGGTGACGCTTGGTGCGGATGCCCAACAGACGACAGAACAGATTTTTGTATGCTTCGAGATTGAACACCACCGAGTCGAGATTGGCCTTATAGGTAATAAATACGCTGAACGGGGCAATTACGATGGTGCTAATCCACATACCCACGACCATGTTGATAGAGCCTTCGCGGGCCATCTTCATGCTCGAGGTACTGATCATATACCAAATAATGAAAATGATTACGGAGATAACCGTCGGCATACCAAGACCGCCCTTACGAATGATGGCGCCAAGGGGGGCTCCGACGAAGAAGAAGAGAATGCAGGCGAGCGAGAAGGTCATCTTTTGATGCCATTCGACCCAGTGGCGGCGAATGTAGTTATCGCCGTCGCCCGTGACCATTTGCTTCCACTCCAGGTCGGACTTCATGGACTTGATGCTGGCACGCGCCATCTGCCGTGCGCTCAACGCTTGGGTTGAAGGCATGGTTTCGACCAATTTGTCGAAATCAAGGGCTTGTTTGCCTTGTTTTTGAGCCATGCGGGCAATGTGAATGGAATCCTGCGGCAGCAAACGGGGCCTTTTGTAGTAGCTGGTTTGCAGTTGTTTGTAATACTGTTTACCCACCGAATCCAATTCATGTTCGACGGAGTCGACACTGTGCACAATCTGCTTCATGTTCTTTGCCTGCGGCATACCGCTCAGCATTTCTTTGTCCATGAGGTTGAAATTGCTGTCGAAGTCGATGAGCAGTTGTTTGTATTGAAAAGTTTCACGGTCGTAGGGTTGCTCGGCTCCATTGCTCATCATGGGGCTAGTGCCGGCTGTTTGCAGGGCCTGGAACTGTTCGCCACTCCACAAGTCGAGTTTCAGGTGCATTTTGTCGCTGGTCATTTCCAGTCGCGCCGAGTCGGCCAGCACGATTTGGGCTTTTTCAAATCCCTGGTCGGTTTTATAAATAATCACCTGATAGAGCATGCCTGTTTCGGCATTTTTCTGCTGTACGAACAGGTTGATATTTGGCACGCCATTATAGAACACGCCTTCGGGAATTTCGACGGCGGGCGACTGCTGCTTCATACTGAAGAGCAGGGTTTTGAGGTTTATCTGTGCCTCGGGCGAAGTTTTATTTTGAAAATAAAAGGAAATACAACCAACAATTACCGACACCACGGCCAGTGGGGCCATGACGCGGCGCAGCGAAACACCCGCTGCCTTCATTGCCAAAAGTTCAAAACTTTCGCCTAAATTACCGAAAGTGATGAGCGATGCCAACAGCACTGCCAGCGGAAGGGCCTGCGAAACCATGGTGATGCCCATGTACCAGAAGAATTTGGCCAGAATTTCCATTGACAGCCCTTTTCCGATGAGTTCGTCGACGTAACGCCAAGTGAACTGCATCATGAACACGAAAAGGCAGATAAAGAAGGCACCTACAAAGATGAGCAGGAACTTCTGCAGTATATAACGATCTAATTTTTTTATTCCAATCATTGCTTAATGCGCAACGGTTCGTCCCGCAACTAACGCCGGGGCTAAAACCATGTATCAAACGAGAGCAAAAATACAACTTTTTTTTCGTGTGTTGCGCTTCGGTGACATTCTTTTTACACAGAAGCAACTTTTCATCGGAATACGAAGCAAAAAAACGAACGAATCAAGAATACTCGCCAACAAGTAAGTGTTCAAAATTATTTATATAAGGAAGTCGTCTAAACTTTTCTGACGAAGATTTGATATGGAGATTTATCTCTTCTAA
>ENA-OXEY01000012-OXEY01000012.1-human-gut-metagenome-genome-assembly--contig:-NODE-12-length-100520-cov-34.281093_pt1 | contig 100520 bp, 83 predicted proteins | sample MGYA00249365_ERZ652263 | MGnify/ENA primary metagenome ERZ652263 (study PRJEB26925, sample SAMN05826763) | human gut metagenome | biome: ENVO:2100002; feature: ENVO:00000062; material: ENVO:00002003...
AGATGTGTATAAGAGACAGGTAAGAGGCAGTTCTCCCATACCGTAAATGATGAGGTCGGCACCGCTTTCAGTCAGAATGCAAGGACGAAGGCAGTCTTTCCAATAGTCGTAATGCGTTACTCTACGCAACGAAGCCTCAATACCTCCAAGTACTACTGGTACATCGGGATAAAGCTCTTTAAGGATGTGTGTATATACAATGGTAGGATATTCCGGACGCATGTCATGTCTGCCATCCGGACTGTAAGCATCTTCCGATCGCAAACGTCGGTTGGCGGTGTATTTGTTGACCATGGAATCCATACAGCCAGGTGCAATGGCAAAAAAGAGTCGAGGACGCCCCAACTTCTTAAAGTCTCTGAAGTCGCCATGCCAGTCAGGCTGAGGAACGATGCATACACGATATCCTTGATGTTCCAATAAGCGACCTATAACGGCTGCTCCAAACGAAGGGTGATCAATGTAGGCATCGCCCGAAAATATAATGATGTCAGCTACGTCCCAACCACGTAAGTCCATTTCCTTGCGTGTAGTTGGAAGCCAGTCTGTAAGTTGCATTCAGTTGAGTTTGAAAGTGTGGTGAGTGTTATTTGATGTTTAAGCGGGTGTGCTCATTTAGGAAGGTAAAACCTTTTACATGCTTAAAAAGCAGACTTGATTGTTGAACAGCACGCACCTCTATAAAGAGTCGCTTTCGTTTTCAACTTTATGCTCTTGTACAAGGCTCAGCCACTTATTATATACACTAATGAGGTTCTTTAAGCCAAATGCTTTCATCTTGTCGTGGTAAATGACATCGATGCACAAATCAAGTAAGTCTTTTGTATTTTCAGAACTTGAGGCAATGAGTGCACGGATGTTCAGTTTTAATTTGTCTAAGTCGCTTTCGGTAATATACCCGGTAGAGTTTATCAAACCATTGAATAAATCATATTTTTTGATGGTCAGAAGGTTCTCTTCCGTAATGTGCATATAGCGTGATCCTTTTTCATTGAGTGCAATGTCGAACATATATTTTTCGTATTGAAGGGTTAGAATTATTTACTTATTTGCGTAACAGCGAACTATAATTGAGAGTGAGCAGCTGCGTATGCTTTTTGCCAATCAGTATTCAAGCAAAAAGGAGTTAGTTCACCTCCTTTAATAATATACGACATGGTGTTGTCTTCGTCTGCGTCCTCGAAAAGAGGATTTGAAACAGAAGCATCCATAAACATCAATATTTTCTCTTTTCGTTTTTCTTCATTCAGACGTTTACTCTTTAATATTTCATTGAAGAATAAAGTGATAAATTCAGACAAGTAATATGCTTGTGTGTCAAGTACCCGCACATATTCCTCACCTTGATACATCTCAGATGCTTTATTTCTGAGGTAGATCAAAGCTGTACATTTGAATTTTGCTATTTGCGCTTGTGTGTAACCACTCGTAGGCGAATTGATTACGCGTGTTGCGTTGTCGAGTACTGTGTTATAGACAACTTGCGCTTTGGCCAAGCAAATATTGAGTGCGAAAAATGAAAACAGAGTATAGATGTACTTCATATAAACGAAGTTGGGTTAGTAATTATCAGAGATTCACAAAAGGGAATTTGGCTGTTTATCTCTGCAGTCTAACTCGGTCAGCATTCTGATTTATGAATGTCTTCCATGAATGTGCAACTGTATTGTTGCAATCAGGCTTTCCGCTTTGCAGGTAATGGCAATAGGCTACGCCTAAGGCATCGGTTGCATCTAAATAAGGAAGCATACTTTCTTGTGGAATATGCAGGATGCGTTGCATCATTGCTGCAACTTGCTCTTTGCTGGCTTGTCCATTTCCTGTAATAGCTTGCTTGATTTTTAGGGGTGCGTATTCATGAATGGGAATATCGCGACATATTGCAGCCGCTATTACCACACCTTGGGCACGTCCAAGCTTGAGCATACTTTGTACGTTTTTTCCAAAGAAAGGAGCTTCGATTGCCAGTTCGTCTGGTTTGAAAGCATCGATTATTCCCATAACTCTTTCGTAAATGCGTCCGAGTTTTAAGTACGTATCTTTACATTGGCGTAAATCAATTACACCCATCGCTTCCATAGTAACTTTGCGTCCGTGCAATTTGATAACGCCATAACCTAGTACATTGGTTCCGGGGTCAATGCCAAGTATTATTTTATCAAGGGGTGTCATGCTGCAAAGTTAATGGAATTAGTATGCTGAACCAAAGATTTTTGATTTTTTATTTTGCTTATATTCTCGTTCATACAGGTGTTGCCATCAAATTTCCTTTGAAAAACATACCATGTCTTGAAAGAAACGATAAATTCTATAAACAAGTAGGCATTCAAATCTATTTTCTATAATACTATCGAAGTGTTATTGTTTTGCATCGTGTTCTTGCACTGCATCTGTTTGTTTCGCTTAATCAGGGGATGTACTTCAGTATAGCTTTTCGAACAAGTTCTCATTGCTCTGCATCTTCGTCATAAATGTTAAACAGTAATCTGCCATGTAAGTGAAATATTTTTAAATGTGATAGCTCGTTTTATCCATCTGCATGTCGTTGTTTGAGTCATGGACAGGGCTGTTCTATCAAAGAACTCCGAGTTTGTCGAAATTAGTTCCGCGATTGCCCGAATTAGTTCCGAGCTAGTTCAGATTAGTTCCGAGCTAGTTTTGACAATCTTGGAACTGCTGATAATCAGCATTATTAAAATTACGCGAAAATCGGTTCTGTGCATGCTGAATTTGTTCAGAAACGAGGAACTTGGCGAATGTCGAATTTTTACTCTTATTAAGTTAGTTGTTAAATCCGCCATGAGTGTAGTAAGCAGCCAATGCTTGCCAGTATAAAGTGTGTTAAGGTTATGCTTCGTGGAGAGGGTTGGCGTTTGCGTTAAAAAAATCATGATTCGCATTTATAAAAGACTATTATCCATGCTGTTCGTAACTGTGTGTAAGAAAATAGCCCGAAGCTGATGGGTGAGGCTTCGGGCTGAAGGTTTGTTTAAGAGTAAGAAGTGTTAGTTGACTGCATATCTGTTTTTCAGTATGTCAACTCCTGAAATTGTTTGGAATGGAATCAAGTCGAATTCTTTCATAATGGCAATGAAGTATTCCAAGTAGTCGGAAGCAAAGTCCTCAAACTTTCCAAAAGAGGTCTCTGAGGTGTAAAACCATATTTCTAGCGGAAGACCATTGGGCGTAGGCTCTAATTGACGTGCCAATATCCACTGTTTGTCTGAAATGTGTGAATCGGTTTTGAGTGTATTGGTGATGTGATGCCTGAACAGTGTCAGGTTGGTTATACGCTGTTTGCTCTCGTCATTTTTGCTGATTAACTTTTTCTGCTTTAAAGCATTGCGTAGATTTTCATCAACAAAACGTATGGAGTGTACATCTATAAATATTGCACGTTTAACACGACGGAATCCATGTTGAAACATTGCGTCCCAGTTTTTAAAAGTGTCACTTACCAGAGTTTGGGGTGGTACGGTAGATATGGTATTGTCAAAGTTGCGCACTTTGATGGTTGTCAGGCTTACTTCCTCGACCGTTCCATCAATGTTTAATTTGTGAATGGTAATCCAATCGCCCACTTTCAGCATGTTGTTCATTGATAACTGTATGCCTGCCACTAATCCAAGCAGAAAATCCTTAAAAATGAGCATAAGGACTGTTGCTGCTGCACCAAGTCCGGCAATGATGCGTAAGGGGTTGCTTCCAATGATGTATGAAATGATAATGAGGGCACCTAAGCAAACAGTAATAATGCGTAGGAATTGGATGATTCCTATTGTGTTGTGTTCGTTGTATCGCTCAGTCAAAATAATCTTGAGATTCTTTAAGAATGCTATCACCAACTGCATACAGCTAAAGGCTATGTAGGCTTGGGTGAATCGGGACAGCCAACGAAAAAGTGGTTCTGCTTCGTTAAAAACGCAATAGGGCAAAACTTGATAGGCAAGCAAGCTTGGCAATAATAGAAATAGGGCGCGTAATACGGGAATGTTGATGAGGTAATCATCCCATCTTGTGTTGGTGGATTCAACCATGCGCATGATGAACGGGATGAGGCAGCGCTGCAGTAGGTATGTGGCTAATAAAGCAAGGGTGATGATACATAGCAGGCAAGATATTTCTGCGATATCAATGGCCCAGCCTTCGCTTAATCCCATTTCAAGAAACTTGTGTAGAAACCAGTTGCGAAAATCTATAATCATAGGTAGGGTGAATTACTGCAAGTAATAGGGCAATATTTATGTTCTTGCCTTTGTCATTTTTTATAGCAAATATAATAGGGCGTTAGGTGATTTTTTGAATCAGCGTAACCTGTTTTTCTTGTAGTGTGGTGTAACAATGTAATCGAATATCAACATCGATATAATGCTGAGTACAGCCCCGGTGGAATAAACAGCAGAAAAACTGATGGACTGAGCAATCATACCTCCTACAACCATTCCTAAACCTATACCTACATCCCATGATGTCAGATAGGTGCTTGTGGCTGTAGCGCGCCGATTGTTGGGCGCTAAATTGATGTAGAGCGAATTGTAGGCCGGAAATATAATGCCAAAGCCTATGCCTTGCAAAAATGGGACGGTGAAGAATGCAGCTATGGCTATTGTTTGACTGCATTCTTTGAGGTAAGCACATGCGCCTAACAATCCAAAGGCTGAGATGACTAGAAAAAAGCCATAATGAATACATTCGGTAATGTAGCCCTTGTCAACGAACCGGCCGGAAAATATACGCGAAACACCCATGCCAATGGCCATAAATACGAAGTAAAGGCCTGAAGAAACGGGTAAGTGCATTTCCTCAACATACATGGCTACAAAGTTTGTTGTAGCTCCATAAGGGATGGATAGTAATAACAGCGAGATGCCTGCCGGTATGCCCTTGGTTAAAAAGAAACGATCAAGAGATAGTGGAGGGCGCTTGGTTCGTGGTTTTGTAGGAGTTTTAATGAATAAGGTCAAAATGAAGCCGATTAGGCATGCAGACATTCCGATTCCAAAGATACTTTTGTAACTAAGTACGCCATGCAGGAATAAACTGGCCATTGGTCCGAGGCTCAATGCGGTGTTATTCATCAGGCCATAGTAGCCTAATCCTTCGCCTCGGCGTTCAGAGGGCATAATGTCTACTACTACCGTATTGCCTCCTACGGTAACAGCTCCAAACGTAAAGCCATGCAAAATGCGTAATAGAATAAAGAAGGTAAGCGTACCTCCAATGATGTATCCAAAGAATAATGAGGTGAAAAGTGCGTAAGCTATGATGTATAGAGGTTTACGCGAAAAACTGTCGAGTAAATATCCGGAAAATGGGCGTACCATAAGGGCTGATACAGTGTAGCAAGCCAAAATGGCACCGATTGCACTTTCGCCTACTCCAAAATTTTCTTTCAAATAGAAAGGCAGTAGCGGTACAAGCATCCAAAAACCAAAAAAGAGTAAGAAGTTGGCTGCTAATATACAGCAATAGGATGGGGTAAACAATCGTGGCTTGATTGCATTTTCTGCTAAATGTGATTGTTTCATCTGTTTGGTGTCTGGAAGGAGTTTGATTGAATACGGTACGGTATGCTTTTGATGAAGTATGAGTCCGTATCGGAAAATTTGTTGACACGTAGGACGTGATTCAAGCAGTTACTGTAATGGGGTAAAGTTGATAGCGTTGTGTCGGTTTAAGTGTGTGCCTCAGTTTTACCCTTTATATCTGAAACACCCTCTTGGGTACATATTCTCTTTGTGTTAACATAATGTACTATGTTTTTCGGCAAAGAAAAATCTGTAACCAAGAGGGCACTTCAAGAAGATTTCAAGATATTCGAAAACAGGAAGACATTTCGAATACCTTCTTCAATATATTTAATTTGCAGCCATGAACTCGTCAAGGAAGCGAACGTCATTTTCAGAGAACAGACGAAGGTCCTTAACTTGATACTTCAAGTTGGTAATGCGTTCGACACCCATACCAAAAGCGTATCCTTTGTAAATTTTACTGTCGATACCATTGGCCTCAAGTACGTTGGGGTCGACCATACCGCATCCCAAAATTTCAACCCATCCGGTTTGCTTGCAGAATGCGCAGCCTTTACCACCGCAGATGTTGCATGAGATGTCCATTTCTGCACTGGGTTCAGTAAACGGGAAATATGAGGGACGCAAACGAATCTTCGTATCGGCACCAAACATTTCACGGGCAAAAGTGAGCAAAACTTGTTTCAAGTCGGTGAAACTTACATCCTTGTCGATGTATAAGCCTTCAACCTGATGGAAGAAGCAGTGAGCGCGTGCTGAAATAGCTTCGTTACGGTATACACGTCCCGGGCAAATTACACGGATAGGAGGCTTAGAATTTTCCATTACTCGGCTTTGTACTGAACTTGTGTGTGTACGCAGTACAATGTCGGGGTGCTGCTCAATGAAGAAGGTGTCCTGCATATCACGTGCTGGATGATCTTCTGCAAAATTGAGTGAGGAGAACACATGCCAGTCGTCCTCAACTTCAGGACCATTAGCTACAGAAAAGCCTAATCGAGAGAAAATGTCAATGATTTCGCCCTTGACAATAGACAAAGGATGGCGTGTACCCAAATTGATGGGGTAGGGAGTACGCGTGAGGTCTAAGTCGGTGTAATCGTCCTCCTGAGTAGCCAAATTCTGACGTAACTCGTTGAACTTATTTTGCAATGCAGTTTTAAGCTCATTGAGTTTCATACCGATTTCGCGTTTCTGGTCTGCAGGAACATTGCGAAATTCGTTCATCAAATCGTTCACAACCCCTTTCTTGCTGAGGTACTTGATTCGGAGTTCTTCAAGCCCTTGGGCATCGCTAGCTGTCAAGCTCGAAACTTCCCCGAGTAGTGACTGAATCTTTTCTTGTATCATTGTGTAATTATAGGTCATGTCACGAATGGGATTCTTGATGATTCAGTTCCGACATACGTGGCATTGTCTTAAAATTATGGCGTTTGTAAGTGTAAATAGCTGCATAATAGTGAGCCTTAAAAGCAAATTTTAGGTCATACAATCATGCTCAGTGCTAATTTTATCTGCAAATATAGATATTTCTTTGCAAAGAACCCTCAACTTACGCTTAAAAGCCCTATTTTTGCGAATTGATTTAAAGGATTTTTTCGATGAAAGCAATCTTTTGCAGTATTGCACTGTTTTTATTGGTGGCAAGTTGTCAGCGCAATAAGCCTTCGGTAACAAAAAATGATACGAAGGTTTCTCAAGGTATGGACTCTTTGTACTCCAAGGTTCAGTCAGAACCAGAACCGCCTGTTGCAGCAGACGGACTTTTTGATGACTTTGTTTATTCGTTCATGCGAAACCAGCGATTTCAATTGGAACGAATAGACTTCCCGTTGCCTAACTTTGTTGATGGAAAAAATCATCCGATTTCAAAGCATGATTGGAAGTATGATTGCATGTATATGCATCAGGATGTTTATACCATCATATTTGACAGCGAAAAATCAGTGAGTGCAGAAAAAGATACTACAATCAGACAGGTTGTCGTAGAATGGGCTTACTTGCATCAGCAACGAGTAAAACAATATCATTTTGCAAAGGATAATGGTGTTTGGCGATTAAAAAAACTTGACACGCATGCAATGGCTAATAATCCGAACCATGATTTCTATGTTTTTTACAATCGTTTTTCGTCAGATAAGACTTACCAAAACAGCCACATATTAAATCCTTTTCATTTCAAAACCTACGATTATGATAACTTTCAAACAGTAGAAGGCTTGCTTGATGTTACTCAGTGGCCTGATTATCGTCCAACTTTACCGAAAGGAACGATAACTAACATCAATTATGGACAGCATTACCGGAATTCACACAAACGTGTGTTGTTTTTATGTAGTCCTTCTGGTGGTATGGGATGTTCTATGACTTTTGTGCGTCAGGGTAAAGACTGGATGCTTGCCCGTTTGGATAATTAAAACTAATCGAAATCAATTTTATAGGCTTATGTATTCACTACTTCATCATAATACTTTTGGCATCGATGCGTGGTGTCGCGATTTTCAAGAATACTCTTCGATTGACGAACTCCGTACGTTGTTACCTTTGCTTAAGGAGCAGCGTTGGCTGCATATTGGCGGTGGTAGCAATCTTTTGTTCGTGAACGATTTTAAAGGTCTGATATTACACTCTGGCATATTGGGCTGCGAGGAGATTCGTCGTACAGATTCTCATGTGTGGTTACGCGTAGGAGCTGGTATGGATTGGGATGACTTTGTAGCTTATTGTGTAGAGCATGGTTATTATGGTCTTGAAAACTTATCTCTTATTCCTGGTGAAGTAGGTGCCAGTGCAGTGCAGAATATTGGAGCTTATGGTGTTGAGGCCGGACAATACATTGAGCAAGTAGAAACGCTTGACTCTGAAAGTGGTGAAACAAGAATATTCCAATCAAACGAGTGTAAATACGCTTATCGAAGCAGTGTGTTTAAGCATGAATACCTTGGACGTTACATTGTGACGCATGTGGTATATCGGTTGTCGCTGGATTTTCAGCCTAATTTGCACTACGCAGCTTTGACTCGCGAGTTACAGGCGCGACAGATAACTCCAGAAACTTTGACGGCTAAGATGTTGAGAAATATTATAGTGGAAGTGCGTCACAGTAAATTACCCGATCCAAATGAACTGGGTAGTGCTGGCTCTTTTTTTATGAATCCTGTTATTAGTAAAGAACAGTTTGTTTCTTTGCAGCAAAAATATGCTGATATTCCTCACTATGATATGGGAGATGCTGTGAAAATTCCAGCAGGATGGCTTATAGAGCAATGTGGCTGGAAAGGACAAAGTTTAGGACCTGCTGGAGTGTATGCTAAGCAAGCGTTGGTCATTGTAAACCTAGGAGGTGCTACTGGCGAGGATATCGTAAACTTGAGTAATGCTGTACAGCGTGATGTGCGTGAAAAGTTTGGAATCGACATACATCCTGAAGTAAACTTTATTCTGTAGAAATAATAAGCTTAGTATCCTATTTAATCCAAAGATGATGAATATTTATGCCTAAACTTACTTTATTGGGAACAGGCACAAGTACCGGTGTACCTCAAATAGGTTGCACGTGTAAGGTTTGTACTTCGTCTGATTTGCGTGATGTTCGACTGCGAACCTCAGCCTTGCTTCAAACTGATGATGGAAAGCGTGTTTTGATAGATTGTGGTCCGGATTTTCGCCAGCAAATGATGCATGAACCTTTTCTCCCTATTCATGCTGTGCTGCTTACGCATGAACATTATGATCATGTCGGTGGTTTGGATGACTTGCGTCCTTTCTGTAAGTTTGGTTCGATTGACGTGTATGCTGATGAATGCTGTGCTATGCATTTGAGAACACGGTTACCATATTGTTTCCGTGAACATAAGTATCCCGGTGTTCCGGAAATTGTGTTGCACGTTGTAGAGTTCAATAAAGACTTTGAATTAGCTACAGGCTTGAGAGTGACACCATTGCGTGTGTTGCATGATAAGCTACCTATTCTTGGATTTCGAATAGGTTCGATGGCATACATTACAGATATGAGTTCCATGGAAGATGATCAATTAGATAAACTAAAAGGTTTAAAAGTATTAGTTGTCAATGCTTTGAGACATAAAAATCATCATTCGCATCAGACTCTGAATGAAGCTTTGGATTTAATAAGAAACTTACAACCAGAACGCAGTTATTTGATTCATGCATCGCATGAACTTGGAACGTATGTAGACGTGGAGCGGTGTCTTCCCTCTAATGTTTATATGGGGTATGATGGTATGGAAATCAGTTGGTAATCATACTTAGCTTCTATGATGTGTGCTGAAGTCGAAAGTTTTTTGTAAGTTTGCAAGCGCAGGCATTATCTGTCAATACATCTGTATGATGTAACGCGCGTAACCTTTTGAATTTAGTGATGTTGTATGTTGTACATTTGAGTCCTTGTGATTATTAAGACTTATTTGTTCGTTAGCATACATGCCTATATATTTTATATGAGAAAAAAGATTATTGTCTTATGTTGGTTTTGCTTCACACTCTTGTGTGTTGTTTGTGCCATAGGTGTATATAGTATCAAGCGTGGCTGGATTGGTTATATGCCACCAATCGCTGAATTGCAAAGTCCTATCAGTAAATATGCTTCTCAGGTGATAAGTGTAGATGGTAGGCTTATGGGTACTTGGTCGAGAAATGAAAATCGAGTGTTTGTAGGCTATGATAGCATATCATCACACATGTTTGATGCTTTAGTGGCAACAGAAGATGTGCGTTTTTATGATCATTCAGGTATTGATAGTCGTGCCTTAGGACGTGCCATCATCAAACGAGGATTGTTAGGACATAAAGAAGCTGGTGGTGGTAGTACCATAACACAACAATTAGCAAAACAGCTATATTCTGTTACAGCCTCAACCACTCTGCAGCGATTGATGCAAAAACCCATCGAATGGGTTATTGCTGTTGAGTTGGAAAGACACTACACTAAAGAAGAAATCTTGACGCTTTACCTGAATTATTTTGATTTTCTTCATAATGCAGTGGGAATAAAAACAGCTGCTAATGTTTATTTCGGAAAATCACCTAAGAACCTTAGCTTGACAGAATGTGCGACTTTGGTTGGTATGTGTAAAAACCCGTCTTATTTTAACCCTGTAAGAGAACCGGAACGTTGCAGACAGCGACGTAATGTTGTGTTGCAACAAATGGTGAAAGCGGGTAGCTTGAGCGAATCGGAATACGCTACATTGAGCGAAGAACCCTTGAAATTGAATTTTCATAGAATCGATCATAAAGAAGGACTTGGCGCTTATGTTCGCGAATATTTGCGACGTATCATGATGGCCGAAAAGCCAAATCCTAACAAATATCATGATTGGCAACGTCAGCAGTATTATGAAGATTCTGTAATGTGGGCTAATGACCCTCTGTACGGATGGTGTAAGAAAAACTATAAGCGTAATGGTGAAAATTATGATATTTATACCGATGGCTTAAAGATTTTTACAACGATAGATTCACGTATGCAGCAGTATGCAGAGGAAGCTGTGTTACGTCATGTCGGAAAGAAGTTGCAACCTATGTTTGAAACTGAACGCCGACGTTCGAGCAACTTTCCTTACAGTATGAATTTGTCGCAAAAGGAGGTTAGAAAGCGTATTAAGCATGCAATGCGCCAGACTGATCGTTATAGGATGTTGAAGGCCGGGGGTGCTTCTGAGGAAGAAATCGAAAAATCTTTCAGAACGAAGGTGCCTATGACAGTCTTTACATATCATGGTGATGTTGATACGCTGATGACTCCCATTGACTCAATCTTGTACTACAAGAAGTTCTTGCGGTCTGCATTGGTTTCAATGGATCCCAAAACCGGACACGTTAAAGCTTATGTTGGAGGTTTGGATTTTACGCATTTCCAATATGATATGGCATTGGTTGGCCGACGCCAAATCGGTTCAACAATGAAACCTTTTGTTTATGCAATGGGGCTTCAAGGAGGAATGACTCCCAATACCACAATACTGAATGTGCAGCGTTCGTATGGTGACTGGTGTCCGCGAAATGGTAGTCATGCACGTTATGGCGACATGGTTACATTGAAATGGGGTTTAAGTCAATCGAATAACTGGGTTACAGCAGGGTTGATGTATCAAATTGACCCGACAGGACAAGGCCTTGTGCGTGACTTGCATGACCTGGGTGTAGCCAATGATAATATGCAGCCTTCGTTGTCTTTGTGTTTGGGTACATGTGATATTACGCCAGCTGAGTTAGCTTCTGCTTATACTGCTTTTGTTGAAAAAGGTATTCGTAGGGCACCGTTACTGGTAACTCGCATCGAAGATAATCAAGGAAATGTAATAGCAGAATTTGCACCTCGTACAAATGAAGTGTACAGCGAAGAAACTGCGTACAATATGATTGATATGATGCAGGCTGTTATAGACCATGGTACTGGTAGACGCTTGCGTTATGCTTACGACATGAAAGGTCCGATTGCCGGTAAAACAGGTACGACTAATAGTAATTCTGACGGTTGGTTTGTAGGTTGTGTCCCCCAATTAGTAACTTCTGTGTGGGTAGGTGGTGACGAACGCGATATCCACTTTAATTCAACCTCGATAGGTCAAGGTGCAGCTTCAGCGCTTCCTGTTTGGGCTTTGTATATGCGAAGAGTTTATGCAGATAAGCGGTTGGGATATGATTCAAATCGCGAATTTGAAAAACCCGAAGCAATTGATGACCATAATAAGGCGGGAGTTTCGACTATTAATGGTAGTGATAACCAAAATGAAGGTGAAACAGAAGAACACTCTTCTGAAGGTGAAAAGCCTGTCGAGACTTCGAAGCCCAAAAGCAGCGGAGAAAACTATTTTGAATAAGTATGTATTGGATTATGATGTGCTTGGTAACTCTTGTGCATCATAATCCGCATCATATTTTTTCAAAATTAAGTATCAGCCTTTGTAATAATGATAAATAGTAGTAACATGGATAAAAAGTTCTTGGCAATTATTCCAGCGCGTTATGCAAGTACGCGTTTTCCGGCTAAGCCATTGGCTCAGTTAGGAGGAAAAACAATTATACAGCGAGTTTACGAGCGTGTTGCAAAAGTATTCCCTCAATTATGCGTAGCTACTGATGATGAACGAATTTACAGTGAAGTAGAACGTTTCGGTGGCATAGCGGTAATGACATCAGTTCATCATAAAAGCGGTACAGACCGTTGTTATGAAGCGATGCAAAAGATGGGAGGTTCTCCAGATGTAGTAGTAAACATTCAAGGTGACGAACCTTTTATCGCAGAGTCGCAGTTGCGTTCGATTATGCAGTGTTTTGATGATGAGTCAACAGAAATAGCAACGCTTGTAAAACCATTCACAGCAGATACACCTATTGAGGACATAGAGAACCCGAACAGTCCAAAGGTAGTGGTCAGCAATGATGGATTTGCGTTATATTTTTCTCGTAGTGTCATTCCTTATTTACGTGGAGTGTCGCGCAGCGATTGGGCAAAGCATCATACATTTCTTAAGCACATAGGGCTTTACGCTTATCGTGCAGCAGCTTTGCAGCAAATTACTTCGCTTCCATTGGGCGATTTGGAGCAATGTGAATCGCTTGAGCAATTACGTTGGTTGCAAGCCGGTTTGAAAATAAAGGTTGCTTCAACCGATGTCGAAACTATAGGAATTGATACACCAGAAGATTTGCAAAAGGCGGAATCCTACTTGCAGAAGCACGCTGAGCAATAATAGCTATTGATTCTATCTATTTATTGCAGAACAAGCATACTTACTAAAAGTGATATTTGTAATCTGAAGAATTATGATGGAATCGTAATACATTTACGTTTTATATTTTATGAAGAAAACAATAATTCTTTCTCTGTTCTCATTGGCAGTAGCATTTTCTGCTTCTGCACAGAAAATTGTAGTAGGTTCTTGCACACTGAAAGATGGCGGTATTTATACAGGCCAGTTGATGAGCGGAAAACCTACAGGGAAAGGACGTGTTCAGTACGAAAATGGAGATACTTATGAAGGCTCTTTTGTTAAAGGACTTCGACATGGTGAAGGAACCTTTACTGCTTCAGATGGCTCTCGGTATGAAGGAAACTGGACAAAGAATGAACGCAATGGGCGAGGTACGTTCTATGCTGTAAACAATAATCGCTACGAAGGACTTTGGTATCGTAACCGTAAAGAAGGACATGGTGTCATGTATTATTATAATGGAGACGTATATGAAGGCTCTTGGAAAGATAATCAACGAAACGGCAAAGGTACCTACACTTACAAGAGTGGTGCCTATTACCGTGGTGAATGGGTAGACGATAAAAAGTCGGGTAAAGGAGTTTTCGATTGGAACGATGGCTCAAAATACGAAGGCATGTGGTTGAACAATCAGCGAAATGGTAAGGGATTCTACATTTATGCAGATGGAGATTCCTACAATGGCGATTGGAAAAACGATATGCAAGATGGTCGTGGTATTTATAAGTTCCGCAATGGCGATGTGTATGAAGGTCACTATGTTAATGGCGAACGTACAGGCGAAGGTTCCTTTAAGTTTGCTAATGGTGATTCGTATGTTGGTAGTTTCTTGAACGGAGAACAAAGTGGACAAGGCACTTTTCAATGGAAAGGAGTGGCTACATATGTAGGTCAATGGCAACATAACATGATGCATGGACGTGGCGTTTATAAGTGGAAAAATGGTGACGAGTACAATGGCGAGTGGAAAAATAACCGAATGGATGGTCAAGGTACATTGCGTTTTGCCAATGGTGCTCGTTTCAAAGGAACGTTCCGTGAAGGTAAGCGAGATGGTAAATCCGTAGAAATTCGCGAAGATGGTTCTCGCATTGATTGTACCTATCGTGAAGGAATGAAGCATGGAAAATACCAGGAGTATGATGCCAATGGCAACCTGGTAAAAAAAGGAGAGTATAGCAATGGCCGCGTTGTACAATAGTGTAATACGGTTTTAAGTGTTTCTATTTGAAAAAAAAGAAAACAATAAATATAAACCTATAATTATTAAACCATGAAAGTCAAAAAGAATGCAGAAGAAGTCGTCAAGAACTCTGCAAAGCTAAAAACGGCCAAGCGTTCAACGCGCAAATCAACAAAGCCTAAGCGTCTGAACATTGTGAAAAATGATTCTTGGCTTGAACCTTTTGAAAGTGCAATTCAGGGTCGTCACGATCATGTTCTTTATAAACAAAACGAACTTACGGGGGGTAAAGGCAGTCTGTCTGATTTTGCAGACGGACATCTTTACTTCGGTATGCATAAATCTGCAAAACAATGGATTTTGCGCGAATGGGCACCAAATGCCACAGCTATTTATCTGATTGGCGAGTTTAATGATTGGAAAGAATCAGATAAATATGCTTTTAAGCGTATTGAAGGCACTGGTAATTGGGAGCTGAAACTTCCGTTACGTACATTGCGTCATGAAAGTCTTTACAAACTCTCTGTACATTGGGATGGCGGACAAGGTGAACGAATTCCTGCATGGGCACAGCGAGTAGTTCAAGATGAAGATACCAAGATTTTTAGCGCACAAGTTTGGTCGCCTGAGAATCCCTATCAGTGGAAGAAACCTAATTTCCGACCTAAGAAAGCGCCACTCTTTATTTATGAATGTCACATAGGTATGGGGCAGGATGCCGAGAAGGTTGGTAGTTACAATGAATTCAGATTGAATGTACTTCCACGTGTTATAGCCGATGGATATAATTGTATCCAGATTATGGCTATAGCGGAGCATCCATATTATGGTAGCTTTGGTTACCATGTAAGCTCGTTCTTCGCAGCATCAAGTCGTTTTGGAACACCCGACGAACTAAAACAGCTGATTGATGAAGCTCATAAGTCTGGCGTTGCAGTGATTATGGATTTAGTTCATAGTCATGCCGTGAAAAACGAAGTGGAAGGCTTGGGTAACTATGCAGGTGATCCAAATCAGTTCTTCTATCCTGGTGATCGCCATGAGCATTCGGCCTGGGATAGTCTTTGTTTTGACTACGGTAAAAATGAAGTGCTACATTTTCTGCTTTCCAATTGTAAATATTGGCTTACGGAGTATAAATTCGACGGCTTCCGTTTTGATGGAGTAACTTCAATGCTGTATTACAGTCATGGTCTAGGCGAAACTTTCTGTGGTTATGGAGATTATTTCAATGGACATCAAGATGACAATGCCATTTGTTATCTGAGATTGGCTAATTTACTGATTCACGAGGTGAAACCTTCAGCAATCACGATTGCTGAAGAAGTAAGCGGAATGCCAGGCCTGGCAGCTCCATTCAAAGATGGTGGATATGGTTTCGACTATCGCATGGCTATGAATGTCCCTGATTATTGGATCAAGACTATCAAAGAACGACGCGATGAAGATTGGAAACCATCTTCAATATTCTGGGAAGTAACCAACCGTCGCGCAGATGAACGTACTATCTCTTATTGCGAAAGCCACGATCAGGCATTAGTCGGAGATAAAACCTTGATTTTCCGTCTTATTGATGCCGATATGTATTGGCACTTTAAAAAAGGCGACGAAAATGGAACCGTACATCGTGGTATTGCATTACATAAGATGATACGCTTGGTGACTGCTTCAACCATCAATGGCGGATATCTAAATTTTATGGGTAATGAATTTGGTCATCCAGAATGGATTGATTTTCCGCGTGAAGGAAATGGATGGAGCTATAAATATGCTCGCCGTCAATGGAATTTAGTAGATAATAAAGAACTCTGCTATCATTACTTGGGCGACTTTGATCATGATATGATTAAACTGCTTCGTTCAGTTTCTGACATTCGTGATTATCCGGTTCAAGAAATATGGCACAACGATGGTGATCAGATATTGGCGTATGCTCGCGGATCATTGCTGTTTGTATTTAACTTTTCTCCAATTCGCTCCTATGAAGGTTATGGATTCATGGTACCAGAAGGAGCGTACGACGTAGTGTTGAATACAGACTCGGAAAATTATGGCGGAAATGGACTTTCGGATGACTCTATCCGTCATTTTACAAATTTCGATCCACTTCTAAAACGTGATGGAAAGGGTTGGCTCAAACTCTATATCCCAGCTCGTTCAGCAGTTGTGTTGCGAAAGGTGGATGTAATTGAAAAAGAGGATTAACAAACTTTAGTTAATTTAGTAAGCCTATCCGCAACTTGAAAATCTGCTTTAGTTTTAAGCATTAAATTCAACTCTATAAGTTTTTGGCAATATGATAGTGTTATATTATCATATTGCCTTTTTATGTAGTTCACAAGCTCTGATGTTTTTGTACTCAGTAGTATTTTACGGAGCATACATACCTGCGTTCCTGTTTTTTTATAAGTTGAAGCAGAGTTTATGAGTGCACTAGATGGTGAAGCGTTAATCGTTTGTATGTCTAAAAAGTGAAATTAGATTAATGATACTTTCTTTTAATACCATAGGTGTACAGACTGTTGGGGTACAGGAATAGCATCTTGTCAAAATTTGCTCCGCGATTATCCGAATTAGTTCCGATCCAGTTGAAATTAGTTCCGAGCTAGTTTGAATTAGTTTCGGCTTTGTTTTGATAATCGTGGAACTATTGATAATCAATATTTTATGAATAACGCAAAGTCAATTGGGAAAATGATTGTTTTGCCTTGAATTGAATAGAGAAACTGAATGCTGGATTTTAGATTCATTTAGAAATGTGTTAAACCTACAAGGGGTTGTACATGCGTTAATGGGGCAGAAACAAGGGCTGAATTTTTCTAATTTATCGGATGAGAAAATTTTCGCATAACTGAGTTCTGATGGCTGCCAGATGTTTGTTTGGTGAATCAATTACAGCTTTGTTTTTAAATTATTTATTAGTAATAGTTCTTAAATAATAAGAAAGTTATAGATAGAGTGTTCAAATTGATTAAAGCCGCGTTTATGTCGTGATTTTTTAGTAACTTTGCAGTGTAAAGTAAAAATTCATTGCGATGTGAATTATTTTACATGAAACATATCAAAGCTTTCAACTTGTTTAAATGCTCTACTTGCAGCTGGCAAAAGAGATATAAGGATGGTGGAATTGTTTTGAACGGATGTGACATCTGTTGCAAGCAAATCCTTATGGCAGAGTTGCTGCGCTTTGTACTAAACTATATTATTACGATGGATTCAAAGAAAGTATTATTTATCACTCAAGAGATGGTGCCCTATGTTCCTGAAACGCTAGTAGCTCAGGATGGCCGCCAAATGCCGCAAGCCATACAAGAGTTGGGTAGCGAAATTCGTACGTTTATGCCTCGTTGGGGTATAATTAACGAACGTCGTAATCAGTTGCATGAGGTTATACGTCTTTCGGGCATGAATATTATTATTGATGACACCGACCACCCGTTGATCATCAAAGTAGCTTCAATTCAGGCTGCTCGCATGCAGGTGTATTTCATTGACAACGATGATTATTTTCATAAACGCGCCATGTTTGCAGATGGAAATGGTGAAGAATACACAGATAATGTAGAGCGTGCCATCTTCTATGCGCGTGGTGTGCTCGAAACAGTAAAGAAGTTGCGTTGGTGTCCGGATGTAATCTATTGTCAAGGATGGATTTCAGCTGTAGTTCCCTTCTATATAAAGACAGCCTATCGTGAGGAACCTCCCTTTGCCGAGACAAAAGTGGTTACTTCGCTTTACAGTGAATTGCCTGATGCAAGCAAATTGGAACGCTTTTCAGAGTGTTTGCAATTCCGCGATGCAACTGCTGAAGTATTGGCAAATTCCGGCGTAGATCTTACGCAGGCCGATAGCTTAGGTCGTTTGGCTGTTGCTTATAGCGATGGTGTTATTGAAGGCGAAGCTGGAGCGCAATCTGCACTGCTCGACTATGCACGTTCGTTGAACATTCCAGTGTTGAATGCACCTGCAGAGGATGTGAAAGCAGCTACATATAAATCATTTTTTGAACAGTTGTAATTCAAAAGTGGCATTTCAAAGGTGAGTGTTGAGGCTCATTTAGGTGATTGTTAAACACCTGATTTAAATCCTTATACATTTGCTTGCATAATGCTAAGTTTTACAGTTAGTAAGGGTCGTTCGAATCAAATGGCTTTTCACTCAACACTATTACTTTTTCACCATGAATAAAATCACACTATCGTTGCTGATTGGCGGAGCATTGGTATTTGGTGCTTGCGACGATGATACTGCATTTGTCGGAATGGACATAATGCCGGAAGGCGATAACGTAACCGCACACAGTAAAGTGTATAATTTGCAAACTACTACTGTGAAGATGGATTCGGTATTGGCTAACACTAGTACGTGTTATTTGGGTAGTATCGTCGACCCGGAAATGCGTGTTCGTACAACCAGCGATTTTTTAGCGCAGTTTCATCTGCCACAGAATTTTAAATTACCCGATGCTGACAAAATGGTGAAAAATGAAGCGGGTAATATTGCAGCAGATTCATGCGATATACGTCTTTATTTTGAAGACTATTATGGTGATTCTTTGGCCACAATGAAACTCTCTGTTCAAGCCCTCAGCAAGGACAAACCCATTGACGAAAATCTTTTGTATTACACAAATATCAAACCAAATGATTTTGTTGACAAAAGTTCGCCATACAATAAGTCGGTTTCGTATGCTGTAAAGGATTTAAGCAGACCCGATAAGGAAACTTCAGGTAGCAAATACTATCGTCAGGTAGTAGTGAAACTTGATAAAGAGTTTGGTACACAGCTAATGAAGGCTTATTACGAGCATCCTGAATACTTTAAAAACTCACATCAGTTTATTCGCAATGTATGCCCGGGTTTTTATTTTGAAAGTGCTGGAGGTGTAGGTTCGCTGCTGACGACAAGCTTGATTGGTATGAATGTTTATTTCCGCTATCATACAGTTAATGAAGCCGGTCGCGACACTATTGTTGATGGTATGCAGCGTTTTGGTGCTACTGAAGAGGTGTTACAATGTAATCGTGTTGCAAACGATTATCCAGGTAGTATAGATGTAGATCAACTCGATAATCTGACTTCTACTTATCTGAAAACACCTTCCGGTTTATTTACTGAAATGACTATTCCTGTTTCAGAAATTGTGGCAGGCGAACATTACGCAGACAGCATCAATCAGGCTAAGATTACTATACGTAAGTATAACAATCAGACAAATTCTGATTATGCTTTGCCAACTCCAGAATACTTGTTGATGGTGCGTAAAGATGAAATGGGACAATTCTTCGAGAAGAAAAAGTTGCCTAATTCGTCTGATTCTTATTTAAGTAGTCAGTTTAGTTCTGTAGCCAATGCTTATCAGTTCTCAAATGTAGCGCAGTTAATCACTAATTTAAAGATTGAGCGTGATTTGGGCGCAGGTATTGAAAAAGGTGACAGTGAAGCTACCCGTAATGCTAAGTATCAGGCGTGGGAATTGAAAAATCCTAATTGGAATAAAGTAATGCTTATTCCCGTGGCGGTTAAGCACACTACAACGACTAATTACTATGGGCAAATTGTTAAGACCTTGCAGAGTGTTCGTCACCAACTTGGACTTACGTCAGCTCGTATTGAGGGAGGAAAAAATAGTCCACTCAAGGTAGAAGTTATATACAGTCGGTATAGCCGCCAAAGTAAATAGATTTTAAACAACTATTGAACAGCAAATTCCCCCAAGAATAAAAGATAATTATTTTTGGGGGAATTTTTTATAGAATCTAATATGAAGTCCATGATTTTTGCAGCGGGGTTAGGAACACGTCTAAAGCCGCTGACCGATACTATGCCTAAGGCAATGGTGCCTGTTGGTGGAATACCGCTTATTCATCGAACTTTGCAACGATTGATTGTTGCAGGTGCAACAGAAATAGTTATCAATGTCCATCATTTTGCGAATCAGATTGTTGATTATGTTTCCCAATTACATTATGATGGTGTGCGGATAAGTATTTCCGATGAAAGTGAAGAACTTTTGGATACTGGAGGTGGTTTGCTTCATGCAGCTCCTTTATTTTCTGCAGATAATAGTCCAGTGTTAATTCATAATGTGGATATTTTGTCGAATGCAGATCTTAGAGGATTTTATTCGATTAGTTTGAAGAATGATGCCACTCTGCTTGTTAGCCAACGTAAAACGAAGAGGTATTTGCTTTTCGATAACGATATGCGATTAAAAGGTTGGACTAATATTGAAACCGGAGAAGTTAAGTCACCTTTTCAAAATCTAAACATGGATGAACTTCATCATTATGCTTTTTCGGGAATTCACTGTTTTTCTCCTACCTTATTTAGTCAAATGCAGACATTTGGCAAAAAATTTCCAATCATAGATTTTTATCTTACAGCTTGCGCAAATGCAAATATTCGAGGTTCGTTCCAACCCAATCTTCGTTTGCTGGATGTAGGTAAGTTGGATAGTTTGTCTCAAGCTGAGGCATGGGTTCGCAATGAACTGTAGCTGGGCAAAGTGCGCCATTCAGCACTTACAGTTTTACAATTAGAAGTTGTGAATTCTTTACCTAAGACTCGAGAGAATTGTTAATTTATACTTTCTCTGTATTTGATAATAAGCTCATTACGAATACTTTTGCTTGTCGAAAGATTCGTAATGAGTTTTAATTTTATCGATAAGTAAAGCAAAATGAAATGTGACTTTCTGTTTGTTATATTGTTTATTGAGGTTTTAGCATACCTTTAAGATAGTATGTTGAATGTTGAGAATCGTGCCAATAATGGTTAATGCCGATAAAAAGTTGCGTGTACATTTGTTCTATTGAGGATATTTCTGCAATTTTGCTCTTGAAAACCGCTTATCATCCTTCAAACTGATTAAATAGACACCACATACTTGTTAAGATGTTTGGTATAAACAATAAAGGATGTGTTTAAAGTGGACTATCTGCATTAATGGAAATGTGGTTGTAACCTCAATAAGACACAAATTCAAAACTAAGACTTTGATGGTCGGTTGTGTGTTGTTGTCTGAAAGTGTTATATTGATTGTTGCAGTTTATTTCGTTTGAAATTGACGTTGCAACAATGTGCGTAGGTTATGTGGAACTGCGCGTTTTGTAGCCAAATCTTGAAAAATACAACTTTTAAATTTTATTCTATCAATGAAGAAAAACAAACTCTTTGTTTCCTTGCTAGCCTCTGGTATGCTTGCTGTATCTCCGCTTATGGCTCAAGATGTAGTGAAACTTACTACGAGTAAAGCTGTTGGCGAATCAGTGACATTGAAACTTAATCAGTTTAAGCATGGAGCTACAGTAGATTGGGGCGATGGCAAACCGGTTGAGGTGAAGTCAACTGATGATAACTTGCTCACGATTGAAGGGCAGGTTAAAGGCGAAGGTGTAATAACCATTACCTCTAAATCTAAAATTACTACGCTTATTTGTAGTGATAATAAGTTGACGAATATTGATCTTTCGTCGGCTCCTAATATGCGTTCTTTGTATTGCCAGAACAACGAGTTGACAACGCTTGATTTAAATGCATGTAAGTTGCTCAATGACTTGAACTGTTCGAACAATAAGATTTCCAAGATCAAAGTTACAGAAAGTACTCATCCGCAAATTGAGAATCTTAATTTGGCTGACAATGGTATGACTTCAAATACCGGTACTGGTTCTAGCTTTAGAATGAGTAGTCTTAACTTGCAGCATTTGGATTTCAGTAATAATAAGTTTAAGTCTTTAAGCTTACCCGATAGTACAAATCTTGATGTACTGAAATTTGCAAACAATGAGATTACCACAATGGCATTGAAGAATGCTTATCATCTTTCGGTGCTGATGTGTTCTGATAATGGTGTGAAGCGTGTTACTTTCCATAAGGATGGTATGCCCAAAATGCGTCAATTATTTGCTGATGGCAATGAAATCGCAGATTTGGATGTGTCACAAAGCACGCAGTTGCATTATCTTTCTGTTGAAAACAATGTATTAACTTCGGTGGGATTGCCCGAACGCCACACTCTTTATGCTTATGCTTGTGGTGGTAATAAACTGACATTCTCTTCATTACCTGGTAAGGCTTCAATGCCCGAACATATCAGCTACGTTCCGCAGGATGAAAATGTTGATATTACTGACTTCCTGAAGAAGAATGCAAGCAGACATTACTTTATGCAACTAGCTCCCGATTACTCAGATCGTAATAATGAGAAGTATCTGCTTGACCTCTCTTCACTTGCTTGGGATCCTGACAACAAAAAAGTAACCCTTACTCCGTTTGGACGCGCAGAGGGTGAAACAGAATTTCATGAATTAGATAAAGCATCTAATTCAAATAAGACCGGTGAATACTTCCCTCAAACCTCAACTTCGGGTTATGGTAAAATGTCATTCCTCAAACCGTTTGACGAGGTATACGTAGAGTTAACCAGTTCTGCTTATCCTGAATTGAAATTTAAAACAACTCACTTTAAGGTTACGGCAGATGCTTCTGCTATTGGTGATGTAGTTGTAAATAAAGAACAAGTTTTGAATGTAGCAGTACGTCGTGGTGAACTCATCATGAGCAGCGCTGCAGAACAAACTGTACGTATTTATAGCAGTGCTGGCAGCATGGTATGGCAAGGTAAGGTTTCTGCTTCTGATGTAACAGTCGAATTACCTTCAGGTGTATATGTTGTGAATGGAAAGAAAGTTGTTCTGTAATTTTATAATTAAGTAGATTTCAATGAAATATTTAAATTATATGCTTTCTTGTGCAACAATGGCAGTGGCAACTTCTGTGTTCCAGCCTGTTGTAGCACAAGTGAAATTGTCTGAAAAGGCATTCCCCGTAATTGTAGCTCCTCATAGTCAGATTGTAAGCTATCGTGAGCGTACATTGTGCTATGAAATAACTGCCAATGTTGATTTTACTGCAACTACTGATACCCCGTGGATTACGGTCAGCAAGGAAGCTGACGGAACGGTGTATGTTCATTTGAAAGCAAATGAAAGTCCGGCTCCGCGTATAGGTCATGTTACGTTTGTTAACGCTGATAAAAAATTGACTGAAACTTTGACCATTACGCAAGGACGTAATGAAGTGGTCGAAGAAATGGTCAAGGACTTGCAGGTAAAAGCTGCTTCTGCACAGGCTAATGTAGAGCAGAATGGTGAGGGTGTTGCCAGAACGCTCGACGGAAATATGTCAACGTTCTATCATTCTCCCTGGAATCCTACTAAACATGTAGTATCTGAGGAGAACCCTATAATCCTTACTTATCGTTTTAATAATGTTGAGCACGTTGACTATATTCAATATTATGGTCGTAACGATCAGGAGAACGGCAATTTCGGTAAGGTAGAAGTTCTGGCAAAGTGCGGAAGTGACACTGAGTTTAAATCTGTTACAAAAGTTGACCTTGGCGCTCCTGGTGGAACTAACTTTACTGCACGTATTGATCTTGGTAAAACTGGTTTGACCAATCCTAAAGAAATCCAGTTAAAGGTTACTTCGGGTAAGGGAGATTTTGCGTGTTGTGCAGAAATGGAGTTCTATGTTGATAACCGCAAGAATCTCTTTGGTTCAATTTTTGCAGATGAGTCACTTTCTTCGCTTAAGGAAGGTGTAAAACAGGCTGACATTGATAAAATTGAGGATGAGTTTACTGCTAATCTTGCTCAGCAATTGCTGAATGGTACCTATAAAAAAGATTATCGCGTAGCTCAATACAAAGCTAAGTTGACTCCTCAAAAACTTTCTGAGCAACTTGGTGCTCCGGGTAAACTTTACGACCAGATTGAAGGTGTTACAGGTATTAACATGCGTAAAGGTAAACATGCTATTGCTGTATCTGGTCTTCCTGAAGGTGAAACTCTGCCGCTCAGCTTGATTGCTTGGTATGTTGGTAAAGTGGGTGGTAATTTTGATGGTGGCAACCCCGTTGAATATACCTATTCACTCCGTAATGGCTTCAATGAAATTGAATATAAGGGAGATTATGATGCACTTGCCTACGTGCGTTATTATGCTGATGTGAATCCAGAAACACGCAAGCCGGTGACTGTACACTTTATCAATGGCGAAGTAAATGGTTACCTTTCTCCCGAAAAGAGCAACGAAGAAATACATGAAATGCTTGCAAAGGCTCCTAACACATGTATTGACTTGTCGGGTGAACATGTTCACTCTATTTGGACGGTAAATGGTGTGAAGGAAAATCCGAATGAGGGTTTGTACAAGAACTGTAAGGCTGATGACCGTAAGTCATTGGGTTATCGCCAGTTCATGAATGTGCTTGACTCTTTGGTTGTTTGGGAACACGAAATTCTGGGACTCAATAAGTACAAACATAATGTGCAGAATCGTACGGCAGCTTATGTAAACTTTACGTATTACATGTTCCAGGGCGGACGTGGTGTATCATTCCATGTTGATCAGGAACATCGTATTATGGATTGCTACAACCTTATTCATTCTGACAATGACGCCATTTGGGGCTTGTCGCATGAATGGGGACATTTGCATCAGATGACTCCTTACTTCAACTGGGCAGGTATGGGTGAAGTTACGAACAATATGAAGTCGTACTACAACATTATGCGTATGGGCTTTAGACAGTCTGATAAGATCAATGCATGGCCTGCAGCTCGTAAGCACTTCATTGATGAAGACTACAGTGATATTGAAATTGGTTTTAAAGCACATAGAACGAACAGTACAATGCGTCACCGTGCATATCAGGCTCGCAATGAACTGAGCTTCTGTCCTGAAATGATGAAGTTGGCTGAGGCAATGAAGGACTCTGTGGTTACTCATCCCAGCAAGAACGTTGCTAAGGCTCTTTCTATAAATGAAGTTGGTGTAGGCGAAACTCTCTGCCCGTTCATCATGCTTTACAACTATTTCACCACGCATGGTTGTCCCGACTTTGCACCTGACTGGTATGAATCACTTCGTCAGAATGATGATGAAAATGGTTCTCAGATCGAAAAGAAGGGCGAAGCTGATAAGTATGAACTTTTAGCTTCTGCACAAAACAACAACAAGAATGGCAAGTTCGATGAACTTAAAAAGCGTTTCCCCGAGAGTGTTTGGGTTAAGAATGGTTATATAACAGGAGGTACTGACCAAATGTGGAAGAATTCAGTGCCTTACATTATGAACTACATTCGTAAAACTTCTCGCATTTCAGGTTACAACCTCATGCCTTACTTCGAGAAATGGGGCTTCCTTCGTCAGGTTGCTCTTAACATTGGCGACTATGGTAACAAATGGTATGTGATGACTCCCGCCATGTACGAAGAGTTCAAGAAGGATATGGATGATCTGAAACTTAAGACTTTGACTCCTGAAATGATTAAGGAGATTTCAAACAGTCCTGATATGTTCCAGAATGCTCCTGTATTTAAGAACTAATATCTGATTGATAGGCCGCATAGGTCTGATATAAATAAAGAGACATCTCACATTGATAGTGTGACGATGTCTCTTTTTGCTATATACAAATGTTTATTTGCAATGTTTTGTGAATGTAAGTTCCTATTCCTTTTGTATTTTTACTTCTTAGGTTTAATTATTTGATAGGAAATATTTACAGACAAATTCGGATTATTATAATATTATTCCTAACTTTGTTTGAAAGTTTTTTGTTTGTGAGTTTGGTTTACATGTCTAGGCTCACAATTTAATTATAATGTAACGGACAGATTAAAACGATGAGTTTGACAGTAGTACCTATAGGTGGTTTATGTAATCGATTAAGGGCTCTTCTTTCTGCAAAATATTTGTCAGAACAAACGCAGCTTCAGATAAGAGTGGAGTGGGGGAGTGATGCAGAATGTAAAGCTTGGTTTGATGATTTATTCATGCCAATTGATACACAGTATTTTGGTGTGAGCAAAAGACCCGTATGGAATGTTCCGGCGCGTAAACGTAATCTTTTTATACCAACATTTATCAGAAGTATCGTAGGATATAAGCTACAGCACGATTGTTATCGCCCGCATTCAGAATCGCCTTTACCAATAGAAACATGGAGACAAGGAAAGCATTATCTTTCTACAGGATATGCATTTTATCCTTATCCGAAATCAAAGGTTTTGGAACTTTGTCTGCAGCCTCACTTGCAGTCACAAGTTGATGCTATATGTAAGAACTTTGCATCTTATACAGTTGGTGTTCATATACGTCGAACCGATAATGTAAAATCTATTCTGAATAGTCCGATCCAGGCTTTTAAAGATGCCATCGAAAACGAAATAAAAAATAATGCCAATGTACTATTTTTCTTAGCGACTGACGATGAGGATTTGAAGAGTCAGTTGCAATCTGATTACCCTAATCGATTTATAACACAACGTACTTGTGTCAGACGTGATACTTTACAGGGTATAAATGAAGCTGTTGTTGACTTGTACTGCTTAGCCTCTACGCATAAACTTTTGGGTAGCTATTGGTCTTCTTTCACTGATACTGCAGCAGAAATTGGCCAAATGCCAGTAGAAATAATTAAGATGTAGCGAAACAATATGAAATAAATGGGTAATATGTACATAGTTGGTAATCAGTAATATTCAACATTTATCGTTTTGATGAATTGAAAATTTGCAAATAGAAGGTAGCAATATGTATATTTGTGGTCTAAAGATTGCTAACATGTTAATAAATTATGAACGAAAATTTGGATAAAGTGCTGAATAGCAGTACTTTTGCATTGTTTTTCATGGTATTAGATTTAAGGTTAGTAAAGATTGGTTGTCGGGAGACAATCAATTTTTTTTATACCTATTTTATTAATTGATATATTACTCTGGCATTCTTCAATATATACAGGCATATAAAGGTTGTGTTTTATCGATGAAATAATCTACTAATCGTAAAAGTTGCACGGCTTTGAATGTAGAAAGACTAAAGACTGTCTGCTTATTTTTGAAAATGTTTTTCTATTACGGTTTAATCTTTCGGATAATAATGTATCTTTGCAGATAAGCATATATGTTGTAAGATTATTGTCCAGAAATATTGTTGAGTAATAGCATACAATGATGGGATGATGTTATGACAATAGGTAAGCATGCTTATATTTTATCATTTCACCGTTTTTTTCTGATAATATGATAAACGATTTTCTTAAGATAGTAGCCGAAAATTTACGTAGTAGATTCAATAATGATTTGAGTAAAGTCATTGTTGTTTTCCCGAATAAACGTGCGAACTTGTTTTTTAATGAGTATTTAATTGCTTCTGACGAAGACGTAATATGGGCTCCGCGTTATTTTTCAATTAGCGATTTTTTCGGCATGTTGAGCAAACGTAGTTTGGTAGATCCTATCGATGCCGTTTGCAGGTTATATAGCCATTATATTGCACATACAGGCAGTAATGAAAGTTTGGACTTCTTTTACGGTTGGGGCGAACAATTATTGGCAGATTTTGACGATGCTGATAAAAATATGGCACCAATCGACAAATTGTTTCGCGATGTTAAAGACTATGTTGACTTAGAAAGTCCAGATTTTTTATCATCTGATCAACTTACGATGTTGAAGCGCTTTTCGGAAAGTTTCCGGAGTGATAAATTAACTACTGTTCAGGCTAATTTTAAAAATCTTTGGAGTAAAGCCTATGATATATATCAAGATTTGAATAATGATTTGAAATCAGATAATTTAGCTTATGAAGGAGCTTTATATCGTGAAGTTGTTGAGAACTTAGAGCAGGGTTCAGATGAATGGTTAAATGATTTTGAGTGTGTAGCTTTTGTTGGATTTAATGCTATTGATAAGGTAGAAGAAAAATTATTCACCTTTTTGATGCAGAAGAAAAAGGCTCTGTTCTATTGGGATTATGATACATGGTATATTGATAATAAAAGCTCTGAAGCTGGATTATTCTTACGGGAAAATCTATTGAAATTTCCCAATGCAATCAATAAAGATGCTGAAGAGTTTAATAATTTGATGCTCAATAGAGAAAATCGTAGTATAGAGTTTGTAAGTTCTGCAACAGATGTTGCGCAAGCGCATTGTGTTGCTGAATGGTTAGAAAAGAAGGCTGTAGATTCTAATGGTCATGTTGGCGACAGAATCAATTATAATCCCCAGCATGCTCATCGTACAGCTATAGTTCTATGTAATGAGAATCTGCTTTTGCCGACATTACAAGCCTTACCTGATTGTGTAGAATCGGTAAATGTGACAAAGGGGTATCCTTTTGCCCATACACATATATATGCATCAGTAGTCAAGCAGTTACAGGAGTTATACAATGAAGTGTCGGCATCCGGTAATGAACATAAGGAAAGTACTGGCAAGTATAATCTTGAGGTTTTAAATAGATTGCAGGAGTATGTAAAAGTTCAGACACATAATTTGCAGGATGATTCTGTAGAGAATGGGCTAGATTCCGTATTGTATTCAGAATCTTATTTCTTGGCTTATACCATAGTAAACAGGTTTGTATCGCTTATAGAGAGTGGCAGACTTATTGTTAGTTTTGCAACATTAGAGCGATTGATGAAGCAGGTGATGCGTACCCAATCCATTCCATTTCATGGTGAACCCATTAAAGGATTGCAAGTAATGGGAGTTCTTGAAACCCGTTGTCTGGATTTTGATAATGTATTGATGCTTTCAGTAAATGAAGGTATATTACCGCAGAAGTCTGCTGATAGTTCATTTATACCTTACTTAATTCGCAAAATTTATGGATTAACTACTGCAGATAGACGAGTGGCTGTATATGCTTATTACTTTTACCGACTTATTCAACGCGTAAAGCATTTAAGACTTGTCTATAATAATTCAACAGATGGTTTAAGCAAGGGCGAAATGTCTAGGTTTATGCGTGCATTACAAATAGAAGCTAGTAAAAATCTGCACATTAATTATGCAACCTTACAAAGTGTACCACTTCAGAAGCCAAGTACGTTTGTATTAAATGAAAAGCAGCAGACTAAAGATACTCCTTTATTTTCAGAATTATCTCCTTCGGCACTTAAAACATATATGAAGTGTCCTAGGCAATTTTACTATCATTACATTAAAAAGTTGCGCACTCCTCAGATTATGGATCCAATTATCAATGCAAATGATTTTGGAACTATATTCCATAATGTTGCTGAGAATATTTATGGCAAGAAAGTTCTGGGTCAAGGGAGAGATTATATTACTTATGATTGTTTGAAGAAATTCACACAAGGTGATAATTTTTCCCTTACATTGGATTCTCAGATTATTCAAGCTTTTAAATCTCATCCGGAAATAGCATCTTCTACAATCATTAAACAGGCTATCAAAAAGTATCTTACGAAATTGCTGATGCACGATAAACAGTATTTAGAAAAATCTAACGCTGTTGTGGAAAAGTTTAAGGTTATTGGAGCTGAGATACAAGTCAGTCTTCTTTTGGATATTCCATTTCGTGATTCCAGTGTGTCATTTAAAATATATGGAAATATTGATAGAGTGGATGAAGTAATTGATTCTTCCGGTAATGTGCGTTATCGGATTATTGATTATAAAACAGGTAAAAAGAAAGAAAAGTCTAATTATAGTCTCGATAGCTTTTTTACTCAATCATCTGACTATCCGGATAATGCACTTCAAATTTTTGCGTACTCATTGATATGGTGTACACCAGGTATGCAAACCAATCCAACTATACCTCAAATTAGTTTTGGAGTTCCTGTGCAACCGATGTTATATTACATACCAAGTTTGTCTGCACCTAATTTTACTCCAAATATCGTAGTGGAAAAAAATGAAGTATACGATTTTAATATGATAGCAGATGATTTTAAAAAGAAACTCATTGAATTGATTTCTGAAATAATTGATCCTAATAATGATTTTGCACAAACTAGTATTAGTGATAATTGCAAATATTGTGACTATAAGCAGTTATGTGGAAAGGATTGAAATAATTAGTATCATAATTTATATAAGCAACATCTACTTAGTAAAACATTTATTATGCGATTCAATATAAAGAAAGAAGAGAACTTTACAAAAATATGTCCACAGTTTATAGGTGGAGCTATTTATGCAGAAGTTGTTAATAGTGAAAACTCTGAAGATTTGTGGAAAGAAATAGACGCATTCTCTTTGAAGTTAGGAAGTCAATTCACTATTGATTCTATCAAGTTGCGTTTAGGCATTGAAGCAACTCGTTCATGTTATAAAGCATTGGGTAAAGATCCTAGCAGGTATAGACCAGCTTGCGAACAGTTGGCTCGTCGTATTTTACAGAAAAAATCACTTTATCATGTAGATACCCTTGTTGATTTGGTAAATTTTGCCTCTCTATATAGTGGCTATTCAACTGCAGCACTTGATGCAGATAAAATTCATGGTTCGTCTATCAAACTTGGGGTCGGTGTTTTTGCGGAACCCTATGAAGCCATAGGTCGTGGTAAGCTTAATATCGAGAATTTACCCGTGTATCGTGATGATTTAGGGGCTTTTGCTACTCCAAACAAGTGATTCTACACGTACGATGTTGAACTTAAAAACAAGGCAACTGCTGATTTTAATCAATGCTTATGATGGTGATGTTGAAAATTTAGATGCTACCATTGACTTTACGATTGACTTATTAAAGCGTTTTGCTTCGTGTCAGTATCACGAGGTACTTAAATATTGACGAATTAAATAAGATGTATTATGGATTCAGCACTGAATAATTTGGTGTTTCGTGATACACCATTTGCCGAACTGATGCAAAAGCGCATCTATAATGTATTGCTGATAGCAACGAAATACGATGCATTTATGCTTGAGGATGATGGTCGAGTGGATGAGCAGATTTTTAATGAATATACTGCATTAAATTTACGTTATCCCCCACGCTTTACCCGTGTCTCTGACGAAGAAGAAGCTTTGCAAGCATTAGCCGATCGAAACTTTGAGTTGGTTGTTGTAATGCCTAATATGGCTGGAAAAGATATCTTTTCAGCCGCAAACAGCATTAAAAGTCAGTATCCGCAAATTCCCATTGTTGTTTTGACGCCCTTTTCTAAGGAAGTAACCCGCAGAATGGCAGGGGCAGATTTGTCGAATATTGATTACATGTTTTCATGGTTGGGAAATTCCGACTTACTTTTGGCCATTATTAAAATTATTGAGGATAAACTCAATGCACCGGATGATATGCAATCGGTTGGTGTTCAAGCAATTTTATTGGTCGAGGATTCAGTCCGTTTTTATTCATCTGCGCTCCCTTGTTTATATAAGATAGTGCTCGAGCAAAGTCGTAAGTTTTCAACCGAAGCGTTAAATGACCACCTTAAGATGTTACGCATGCGTGGACGTCCTAAGGTGTTGTTGGCACGAAGCTATGAGGAAGCTATGGAAATTCTTCAGGCATATCCTAATAATATTTTAGGAGTGGTGTCTGATATGGATTATTCTTATCAAGGCTCGAAGCATCCACAGGCTGGTTTAATCTTAGCTCAGGAAATATTAAAAGATCATCCGTATTTGCCTTTTATTTTGGAATCTAGTGATTTCGAAAACAAACAATATGCGGATGAATTAGGTTTGCCCTTTATTGCGAAACAATCTAAAACCTATCCGCAGGATTTACGGTCACAGATTATGAAGCATTTTGGCTTTGGTGATTTCGTAATTATTAATCCACAAACAAATGAAGAATTATTTCGTATTAGCAATTTAAAGGAACTTCAGAATAAAATTTTTGATATTCCTGATTCTTCACTTTATTATCATCTGAAGAATCATCACTTCTCGCGTTTTTTGTATTCGCACGCCATTTTTCCGCCGGCAGAAGTATTGTCAGAACATGATGTGACGCAATATGCCAATATGGATGAGGCCAGAAAATATATCTTTGACCTGATCGTTGGTTATCGTAGAATGAAGAATGCTGGTGTTGTTGCCATTTATCAGAAAGACAGATTTGATGAATATAGTAATTTTGCACGCATTGGCAATGGTTCGTTAGGAGGTAAAGGGCGCGGTTTGGCTTTTATGGGCTCATTGATAAATAGCTATCCACAACTTAGTACACCAGATTTTCAAGTAAATATTCCTAAAACAGTAGTTATCTGTACGGATATATTTGATGAGTTTATGGAGCGAAATAAGTTGTATGATATAGCATTAAGCGATGCCACAGATGAGGAGATACTTAATGCGTTTGAAAAGGCAACCCTTCGTTCTGATTTGCTTGAAGATTTGTTGAGTTTATTTAAGGTTGGACACAGTCCGATTGCGATACGTTCATCCAGTGTACTTGAAGACTCTCATTATCAGCCATTTGCAGGAATTTACGCTACTTATATGATACCGCGTTCTCCTGACAATCAGGTGACTCTTCAATTAGTACGTTCAGCCATTAAAGCGGTTTATGCTTCTGTATTTTATCGAGATAGTAAGGCTTATCTAACTGCTACGCAAAATCTTATAGATCAAGAGAAAATGGCAGTCGTACTGCAAGAGGTTGTCGGTGAAGTACATGGTCAACTTTACTATCCTACACTTTCTGGTGTTGCGCGTTCTCTGAATTTTTACCCTATTGGTAATGAAAGGGCTGATGAAGGCATTGTGAGTATGGCTGTAGGTTTAGGAAAACATATTGTTGACGGTGGGGTATCCTTGCGATTCTCTCCGGCACATCCATCTCACTTATTGCAGTTAAGTAGTCCAGAGTATGCTTTACGTGAAACTCAGCGCGATTTCTTAGGGCTTGATCTTACACATTTTGCAAATGATTTTACTACAGATGATGCATTCAATTTATGTAAGCTCAGTTTGAATGATTTTCCTGCGAATTGTAAAGCTGCTCGTTTTGTGTTTTCTACCTATGATTTGCAAAACCAGCGTCTGTGTCCAGGTATTGCAGATGTAGTTGGACGGCGAATAGTATCATTCAATGGTCTGTTGCAATCTGATACTTATCCACTCTCATCTACCATAGCCAAGTTATTACAGATAGGTGAAAAGGAGATGGGAAGGCCTGTCGAAGTTGAATTTGTCATGCAAATCAACGACGACAAAGCATATTTCTATTTGCTTCAAATACGACCTATCGTTGACCGTTCTGAAGATATTTCAGACAATGTAATGGAACGTGCTACAGGAGAAATGCTGTTACAAAGTAACCATGTATTGGGCAATGGACACATAACCGATGTGAGTCATATACTTTATGTTCGCACACAACATTTCAACCCTGCAAATAATCGTCAGTTAGCGGCAGAAATTGCTCAAATCAATGATCAGATGATATGTGAAGAAATTGGTTATGTATTAGTTGGGCCAGGTCGTTGGGGTAGTTCTGATCCATGGTTGGGTATTCCTGTAAAATGGCCACAAATAAGTCAATCGCGTGTTATTGTTGAGTGTGGATTATCTGCCTATCGCGTTGACCCAAGTCAAGGTTCTCACTTCTTTCAAAATCTGACATCCTTAGGAGTTGGATACTTTACAATTAGTCCTTATTTAAAGGATGGCATTTTCAATGAAGATTGGCTGGACAAACAACCAGCAGTGTATGAAAGTGAGAATCTTCGGTTAGTAAAATTCACAAAGCCTTTGTGCATTTTGATGAATGGACGTAGTCAGCAAGGTAAGGTCTTGTTTAATGATGCTCAATAGTGATGACTTTTTATAAAATCAAACAACAATACATTAAACGAATGGATAAGTTTTTGAAGAGGCTTGGTTCTGTTATGGTGTACATGATTTGTATAGCTCTGTTCACAACATTACATTCATGTCACACATCCAAGAATGCAGGGAATAATCATATACGTCAAATAGCAACTGCTGCAAAGCGTCTTGATATGTCTATAGACTATGCAGATAACCATGCATTATTTATAGAATCTGCGCAATGGCTTGGTGTTCCTTATCGAGGTGGAGGACGGAGTAAACGCGGAGTCGATTGTTCCGGTTTAACAAAGTGCATTTATAAGAATGTATACGATATAGAACTTTCACCAAGTAGTCAGTTACAACTTGATCGCGACATAAATCGTCGGGTAAGAAAAAAGCATCTAAAACAAGGAGATTTAGTGTTTTTTAGTGAAAGAAAGTCTGCTAGACGAATTAGTCATGTTGGCATTTATTTGAAAGACGGAAAGTTTCTTCATGCCTCTTCAAAGCGCGGAGTGCGCATAGATTATTTAGATGACCAATATTGGCGCAGACGCTGGATTATTGGTGGGAGAATTCTAAAGTAAAATCAGTTAGGTAATAAAGTTACTGTTGCAAATCCAATAAGCTATTATTGGTTTAGTCGCATAAGCGTGTGGTAAAACTCAACGACGCATCTCCGGGTTTCAGACAGGCCTACCTGCCTTACTTTCTGTTGTAACACAATGTCAAAGAACGCTGGATTGCTAAAAAGGTAATTTTGTTTTTTCATCCGTTGTTACGGTAATGTCAGTGCAAGCCGAATACATAGCGATGAGAACTTGCTCTCAAAAGCTATGTTGAGGTGCAGCCTCACTTAGCGACAGCAAAGATACAACACGAGAAGCCCAAAATCCAAATTTTTTGGCTCCCTAATATCGCACCTCGAAAGTTTTCAACACCTCCGAATGGGCATTCAGCCCTTTATATACGGGCATTTCGGCGCATTTTCCACGCGCGAAAAAAAATGAAATTGGGATATAACATTTTAGCACATGCCGATTATCAAAACGTACGAAGCAAGTGAAGCTTCGCCTCGCCCAAATGCAACTGTCCCCTACACCTTTTTGCTACTGATTCATATTTTACTCATTAAAGTGCGCTCTAAAATTCTTAAAAAATTTTAGAGCGCATAGTTTTTAAAAATGGAGTACTATTGTATTAACCATTTACCATTCTCATAAACAAGTGGAAATATAACTTCTTCGCGCGAACTATCGTTAAATGTAACATTTAAATAAACGTTAGCCATTTTGTTATTGTCGTGCATTGTAGTCTTAATTACCTCTACTCGGTTTACTCCTTGTTTCTCTTTAATGATCTCATTTTGGTGATGTTGTAGCATTCTTATCATGCTTTGTTTATAATTGTCAGTCGTATTTAAGCATGAATGCATAGAGGCTACATAGTCATTGAAATGACCATTTGCTCGTAGGTTGTAATAATAGATGGCCATAGTATCAACCCTATTTCCGTCATTTTCGTCTTTAGAAGCATCGTTATTATTACCACAACTGCTGAGTAAGAGAGAAAGAAAAGTAAAGATGGTAATGAAATGAATTTTGTACATACAGATTTGAATGTCAGAGTTTCGTCATGTAATGAAAAAGCTATAAAGTTGCAATTACCTTATCGCTGATTTGTTGAAAAAAGTATTTCAATAGAATACAGTGATACGTAATACCAACTTTATAGCTTTTAAAAGAGAGGCAGATACTACTTCTGTCTGATGTAAATATTGATGGGCGTACCAGTGAAATCCCAACGTTCGCGAATCTTATTTTCAAGGAATCTGCGATAAGGTTCCTTTACATATTGGGGAAGATTTGCGTAGAATACAAACGAGGGAACTTGTGTATTAGGTAATTGCGCGCAATATTTAATTTTGATGTATTTTCCCTTGATTGAGGGTGGGGGATAAGCCTCAATGAGGGGCAACATTTCCTCATTGAGTTTCGAGGTACTAATGCGGCGCTTGCGTGCCAAATACACCTCCTTCGCTGATTCCAACACCTTAAAGATACGTTGTTTGGTTAATGCTGAAGCAAAGATGATGGGGAAATCGACAAAAGGAGCTAAGCGATTGCGGATTGCATTTTCAAAGTGCTTGATAGCTTCCTGCGATTTATCTTCAACTAAATCCCACTTGTTGATGACTACCACCAAACTTTTCAAGTTACGCTGAATGATTTGTACAATATTCAGGTCTTGACTTTCGATGCCACGCGTTGCATCAATCATCAAAATGCACACATCAGAGTTCTCAATCGAGCGAATAGCGCGCATCACAGAATAGAATTCCAAATCCTCAGTAACCTTGTTTTTACGACGGATACCAGCAGTATCAACGATGTAAAAATCAAAGCCAAATTTAGTATATCTTGTAAGGATACTGTCGCGTGTAGTTCCCGCAATATTCGTTACAATGTTGCGTTCTTCTCCTAAAAATGCATTGATAAGGCTACTTTTTCCGGCATTGGGGCGTCCAACCACACTGAAGCGTGGAATATTATCCTCATCGTTTTCGTTTTCAGCTTCAGGGCCTAATTTTTCCAAGATAAGGTCAAGTAAGTCACCCGTTCCACTACCAGTAATGGCAGAAATACAGAAGGGGTCACCTAATCCCAGTTTGTAAAATTCAGCTGAAGTATATCGATCTTCATTGTTGTCAGTTTTGTTAGCACAAAGAATAACGGGCAGTTTGGTTCTTCTCAGAATAGAAGCAACTTCTGCATCCAAGTCCGTAATTCCATTTTTGATATCTACAACAAAAAGAATCACGTCAGCTTCTTCAGTGGCTAACGATACTTGTTTTCGAATTTCACCTTCGAAAATATCATCCGAGTTTACCACCCATCCTCCGGTATCAACGATGGAAAACTCACGTTTACCCCATTCACATTTGCCATATTGGCGATCGCGAGTGGTACCAGCTTCATCGCTAACGATAGCCTGTCGGGTACCCGTCAAGCGATTGAATAGAGTTGATTTGCCGACATTGGGTCGGCCTACTATGGCTACTAATTTTGACACGTGTAATCGTTTTTAAGATGTAATTTTAGTCGAGCTTATATCCATAAGCTTCTAAGCGTTTCGTATTGCTGCGCCAATCCTTATCTACTTTCACGAAGATTTCGAGGAAGATACTTTTACCAAAAAACTTCTCAAGTGTTTTTCTGGCTTCTGTCGAAACTTTTTTCAGAGCAACTCCGCGATGTCCGATGATAATGCCTTTTTGACTATCACGTTCCACATAGATAACAGCATTGATGTGTATACTCTTATCGTTTTCTTTGAATTGCTCAACAGCCACTTCAACGGCATAAGGAATTTCCTTGTCGTAATAGAGCAGGATTTTTTCGCGGATAATTTCTGTAACGAAAAATCGTGCAGGTTTGTCTGTCCACTGGTCTTTATCGAAATAAGGTGGAGAATCAGGAAGTAATTCTTTGATTCGATTCAAAACCTGGTCGACATTGAACTTCACTTTGGCTGAAATGGGGAAAATTTCGGCATGTGGCAGACTCTCGTGCCAAGCAGCCACCAGTTTTTCAAGTTCCGACTGATTGGAAAGGTCTATTTTGTTGATAAGCACCAATACAGGTACGTTCATTTTTTTTACCTTTTCCAAGAAGTCGCTGTTCTTGTCTGGTTTTTCCACCACGTCAGTTACATAAAGTAAAACATCTGCATCCTGAAGAGCCGAAACCGAGAATGCCAGCATTTCTTCCTGCAACTTGTAGTTCGGTTTTAATACACCGGGAGTGTCAGAAAAAACGATTTGCGCATCATCCGAATTTATGATACCCATAATTCGGTGTCGGGTTGTTTGCGCTTTAAAAGTGGCAATAGAAATTCGCTCACCAACCAAAAGGTTCATGAGAGTTGATTTACCAACATTTGGATTGCCGACAATATTTACAAATCCTGCTTTATGCACTGTAGTTATTGTATAGAGGTGGAAAAAGCGTAAAGAGCGTTAGGCATACAAGCATGGATCTGAATACTTTGTATGAGTTCCCGTTCTGAATGCCTGACGCTCTACGCATCTGTTATTTTTTTGATTACTATTTAGCGGTGTATCCCCACTTCAGGTAAGCAGCGCCCCATGTAAATCCTGCGCCAAAAGCCGTCAAGATGAGGTTGTCGCCCTTTTTCAACTGTTTTTCGTAATCCCAAAGAGCCAAAGGCAGCGTTCCGGCCGAGGTATTACCATAGCGTTGAATGTTGAGCATCACCTTATCCATTGATACGTCTAAGCGGTTGGCAACAGCTTCAATGATACGAACGTTAGCCTGATGCGGTACAATGTAAGCAATGTTTTCCTTGTTCAGTTCATTGCGTTCAGCCATTAAAGCACAAGCGTCACTCATGTTCGTAACGGCAAATTTGAACACCGTACGTCCTTCCTGGTGCAGGTAATGCATGCGGTGATCAATCGTAAAGTAAGACGGGTTGCAAACAGAACCACCTGCTTTCATGCACAAGAAAGGCAAACCTTTACCATCCGTGCGCAAGTAGCTGTCTTGCCATCCGTAGTTACCTTCTTCAGTTGAGGGTTCAACTAAAACAGCTGCAGCACCATCACCAAAGATAGGACAGGTAGCACGGTCGGTATAGTCAACAATAGACGACATTTTGTCGGCACCGCATACCACAATTTTCTTATATCGTCCGCTTTGTATCATACCGGCAGCAGCATCCATGGCAAAAAGGAAACCGCAGCATGCAGCTTGCATATCGATGGCAAAGGCATTTTTCATGCCAATTCGGCCGATAACAATACTTGAAGTCGAAGGGAAGTGATAGTCGGGAGTAGTAGTAGCAACAATAAGGCAGTCTACTTCCTGTGGGTCGGTATTGGTTTTTTCAAGAAGTTGCTTTACGGCTTTACGGGCCATGAAGCTTGTACCGAGTCCCTCTTCATTAAGAATGCGACGTTCTTTAATTCCGATGCGCGACATGATCCACTCGTCGTTGGTGTCAACCATGCGTGAGAGTTCATCGTTGTTAAGTACGTATTCAGGCACATAGCCTCCTACGCCAGTGATGACTGCATTGATTTTTTCCATGGGAAATATATTATGTAATTCATGTCCCGGTGGTAAGCCAAGTCATGAAACTGTCTCTATGTAGAAAAAAAATAGTTTAAGAGTTACAAGTCATTGGCGTTCATCTTTTGTCTGAACAGAACGCAGACAGGGTGAGAAACGTCAAGAGCTAATCAACTCTTAAACTATTGCCTAACTTAAAACTGAAGTGTGCTAGTTTTATTCAGCAACTTCTTTCTCGATAGCGAGCTTACCGCGGTAGTAGCCGCAGCTGGGGCATACCGTATGGTAAATATGCCATGCTCCACAGTTAGGGCAGATGGCCAATGTGGGAGCGACAGCCTTATCGTGAGTTCTACGTTTGAGAGTTCTCGTCTTTGATTGTCTTCTTTTAGGATGTGCCATTTTTCTGTTTTAATTATTAAATTGATGTTGTGATTTGCTTAATTTTTCAGGGTGTGCCGCTAATAAATCTGATTAGGCTTTCATGGTTTATGACATATCTCATATTTACTACATGTCGTCCTCATCGGATTGATTGGTTGATTCGTCATCACCCATAATGTAGCTAACTACTTCTTGATTACATTCGCTTTCTGCATGTGTGCGCTGCATGGGTAGCGAGGTAGCTATAATTTCATATACGTCCCAACTCAAGTCGTATGTTAAACTTGACGATGCGAGATATCTGATTTCAAGATTGTCGTTATCTTCAGGTTCTGAATCCTTAATCTTTATGATATCTGTCACATCAATGGGCAGGGTTAAAGGGTCTAAGCAACGATCGCAAGGAACTGTCACCTCGCCTTTTAAACCTATTTGTACTATGTATATATTACCTGCTGATGCACGCACCGTGATGGTGGCGTGAACTTCTCCGCCACTTATTTCTTCCTGCTCCAGGTCAGCAAAGAAGCGATCAGTTAGCTCAACGTTCAGGCACATCGCTGCTTCGGTAACGTGTGCCAAATTGATATTTAGGAGGTTTCCACTTTGCATAGCGGCTGCAAAGTTAACATATTCTGTTTGATATATAAAGTGCTACGCACGTTTTTTTTGACTGTTACCCTCTTTTTTTTGTTTTTCTGCGCTTTTCTGCCGCTATTCTGAATGTAATTTTGCCCTAAAGCGGTTTTTTAATGGTCAAAACAATGTGCTTTCTTCAATTCCCTCACTCACAAAATGCAGCCATGTCACAACGCTTCGTGGGTCTTATTTTTAAGGAGTAACACTTGAAAATTCTTATTGATTCAGTTTATAGAGTGGCTTTCTTTTTTGGAGAATGAGGGTGTCTGTATGATTTTTTAAAATTCCTATTTAATTTTTTGTGTATTTCGTTTAATTGTTAGTATCTTTGCCAATGAATATAAAAAGGCAGTATTTCTGCATGGCAATCTTTACACTATATCTTGTTTTGCACCAATCTACCTTACGCTACATATTCTGCAATTAGATATTGCATGAACAATTAAAGGGATGGTTTTAGTAGGGATTGAAAGGTCATGTTGTGACTATTTGTTTTGTGCTTATAGGCTGCGTGTAAGTCTATTCGTATCTTTTTGTAGATTTTCTTTCATCAGTTTTTAACTTAGTTGAAGTGTTGGGTGTTTAGTCTTTGTGGCGTGGCTGCTGCTTTAATGCTTCGACGTTTTTTTAAAAAATCTACGCATGAAAAGTTTTTTCTTGAAAGTTTCTTTGCTTGCCGGTTTATCATTATCCGGCTTTTGTTCCGTGTTCGCTCAAACAAAGACGGAGGTGATTAATACTTATTTGAAGGTTACCAATAAAAAAGAGTTTTTTGAGAAAGGTATATATATAGTAGCGAGTTTGGAGGATGATTATGATTCAACTGTTGTTGCTATTATGTCTGGATATGATGATAAAAAAAACTAAGAAATTGCTTAAAAGTTTTGAAAGATAATGTACAAGATAAAATGATATATTTAAGTTCTAATTTGATAGCAGAAGATGCACATCAAAAGGACAAGGTTTATGAGTTGGAAATTCATAAAGATAACTATTATGACTTCTTGTATTTTTTTGATATTGCAAATAAGCAATACTTACAGGCAGAACATTCAGACAAGATAAATTATGGAAAAGCCTATTTAACATTAATATCGTCAGTGCCTACCAATAAAAAGGATAAGTCATTATGTGCTGTAGATGTTTCTTTTCAAGATAATGGTGAATGCAGAATTGAATTTAATCCACTTAAGTTAGACGATACATTTAAGAAATTAAAATACAATGGCTCTAAATATTTTTCTTGCTATAGAGGTGTAACAAGTGGTATGCATTACGCCCAACTCTATCGCAAAGTAATCCCCATTAAAATGACATCCGCAGGTTACTCTACGTTGTGTGCTGATTACGCATTTAAAATGCCGGAGGGGTTAACGGGCGGTATTGTAAAGTCAGTTGATGGAACCAATTTAACCATTGACTATTGCTATCCCACTGACAGTATTGTGCCAGCTCATACACCTATTATATTGAAAGGTGCGGAAAATACCTACAATGCTTCAGTGATGAGTGTGGAGGGAAATACGTATGAGGGTAATTATCTTTATGCAACCGTTGATGCTAGAGGCTATACTTCTGTAGAGGGTGACAATGGTGATAATTATAAGTACTACAAGTTAGCTAAATACAATAATGAAGTTGGATTTTGGTGGAATGCTGATGGAGGTAAGCCCTTTAAGAATGGTAAGAACAAAGCATACTTGGCTTTGGCGCGAAATTCAGGTGTTGCAGAAGTAAAAGGTTTCACCTTGGAGGGGCTTGAACAAACCGGAATTTCCAATGCTACTACACAGGAAAATGCAACCTCAACAGCAGTGTATGATTTGAACGGTAAGTTGATGCCTCAAACGCAAACCCGCTCACTGCCAGCCGGGGTATATATTATAAATGGCAAGGTAACTATTCTAAAGAATAATCGCTAAACGGGGAGTGAGCCTATAAATTGCGTAGCAGTGAGTCTGCCTCGTTTTAGTTAGCGACTATCCACTTAATTACAAGGTATAAATTTTTAAAATGACTATCAATATGCAAGCCAATCATAGCAAGAAAATTTATGTGCGTCCGACCGTAGAAGAACTTCAACTGGAACCTGCAGTGCTTATAGCCAGTTCACCGGTGAAAAGTCATGATTATTTTGATGAGAGCATTGGTGCCTGTGATCAGTTGAGCAACAAGCGCGAAAGCATTTGGGATTCGATGGAGTAAATGGCGTGAGGCAATTTGTAAAACATTAGGTAAGCATGTGAGTTTGGAATTATGTTTCAATCTCACATGCTATTTTTTTACCATCCAGTAAATGGTGGTACTTATAATGAGGCCGTATTTACAGACACACAGTAATCCTACGTTTTGCATTGGAGTTTGCTTTAGTACAAGTCAATTAACAGTCTGTTATTTGCGTGTCGAGCTAACACAGTCATAAAAATGTCAGCGCTAAGAGGTTTTCGTTACTTAAAGTTTGGTACTTCACACAGATTGCATTAACTTTGCTAATACGTTAAGCCCCAATCAGTGTAACGGCCTGTATCGATGGTCGAAACGCTCGCGTTACAAATCTGAAGAATTGCACTTGCCGCGAAATGCAATCGCCCGGCATGTCAGTTCGCAAGGAATGTGATGCTTGAAACCAGGAATTCGGGCAAAAATTGATTGACCTAAAGAACAACAAATCTCAAAACTATATGAAGCAATTTCTCATTCTTTTTCTGCTATTTCTGCCCATGCTGACTTGTGCAGCACAAAAGCGTGCCGTAAAACCTCAGTATGGCATAGGTACAGTACCTATGGTGAATGGTTATGTACAATTCGACAGCACCTTTCATGTCAGTGGAAAATCAAAAGCACAACTCATGGAGTTGCTGCAGGACTACGTTCAAAAAAATTTGGTTGAAGGCCCCGAACAATTGCCTCAAGCACGCTTGACAGAAGTGAGTCCTGAAAGTGGTGTTATTGCTGCCAGCATTGAGGAGTACATGTACTTTAAGCGTACCAACTGGCAGATTCACCGCGTACGATTCTATTATCAACTCGTATTTACTGTATCTGATGGCAAGTTCGATGTCATGATGCGTCGTCTGCATTATCGTTACGACCCCGAAGTAACTGCCGGTGATTTCGATGACGATCGACGAGCTGAAAATTGGATTACTGACGATGCAGCCCTCACCAAGAACGGCACACGTTTGGCACGCATTAGTGGTAAGTTCCGCACGCATACCATCGACCGAAAGAATGAAATCTTCAAGCAGGCTGCTTTAGCTACCGGAGCTAAAGTAAAGAAAATGAAGTGGGTAGAGGTCGAAGAATAATACATTTCACGAAAGGATGCACTGCAGATTATCTGTAAGTGTACATCAATAAAAACAGAAGCAATGCAATCCGATGGGATAAAGCATTGCTTCTGTTTTTTTATGCAACGCGTAGATTTATGGGCTCAGTAGTATTTTCGCCGAAAGCTATGTATGCCTGTATTGGTATATGTTTGAAACTTTACCCGCATCCTTGCTTAAAATGTTAACAACTTGAGTGCTTAGAAAGTGAAATATAATTAAATATCAAAGCCCTGTTTGTCATCAATTTGCGGTCAGTTTTAGCTTGGAAGCAGGCATGGTAAAAATTTGCTCCGCGATTGTCAAAATTAGTTCCGAGCTAGTCAAAATTAGTTCCGACCTAGTTTGAATTAGTTCCGAGCTAGTTTGAAGAATCTCGGAACTGCTGAAAACTAGCGTTTTCAGAAATGCTGCAATGTCGGTCTTCGGAATGCCTATGTCGTTCTGTCATCGGCAAATCAGTCGGATTTTGATTTTTTACTTTGTTAGGGTATTCGTTAAAATTGCTACGAGTTCTACAGGCGAAGAGTTATGTTCAACTTTCGGCTTGTTGCTTAATCTGATAACATCTTGTTCAGTAAGTGTTGGTTCGTGAGTGTCATGTAACAAAATCCCGTTATTTCCCGGTTGGCAGCTTGTAGCGACAAATGACCAAATTGACAGAACCTACCTTGCGTCAAAAAATCCTCTCGCGTGCGCGCGATATAAATAGATGTGTATTTAGATAGAATTTAATGCAGATAGTCAGCTTACGATCCTACTTTGGCATAAATGTTGCATGTAGTAGGTTACTATTAACTAACAACATAAACACCATGCAAAAAGGTAATATTGGCATAACTACAGAGAATATTTTCCCTGTCATCAAAAAATTCTTGTATAGCGATCACGAAATCTTTCTTCGTGAAATTGTGAGCAATGCTGTCGATGCAACTCAAAAACTGAAGACCCTGTCGATAAAGGGCGATTTCAAAGGTGAGTTGGGCGATTTGACAGTGCGCGTGTCAATAGACAAAGATGCCAAGACGCTGACCATTAGCGACCGTGGTATCGGTATGACTGCCGAGGAAATTGATAAATATATCAATCAAATTGCGTTTTCTGGCGCAAATGATTTTCTTGAAAAATACAAGGAAGATGCTTCTGCCATCATCGGACATTTTGGCTTGGGATTTTATTCATCGTTCATGGTGTCTGATCGCGTAGATATTATTACGCGCAGTTATCGCGACGATGCCCATGGCGTAAAGTGGACCTGCGATGGCTCGCCCGCTTTCGAAATCGACGATTGCGAAAAGGCTGATCGTGGTACTGATATTGTACTTCACGTTTCAGATGATTGCGTAGAATTTCTTGAAAACCACAAAATTCAGGAACTGCTTAATAAATATTGCCGTTTCTTGCCCATTCCCGTTGCATTTGGCAAGAAAACCGAATGGAAAGACGGTAAGCAGGTTGAAACTGAGGAAGATAATGTGGTAAACGACACTACGCCCTTATGGACCAAAGCTCCGTCTACACTCAAAGACGAGGACTATCAGAAGTTCTATCGTCAACTTTATCCCATGTCTGACGAACCTTTGTTCTGGATTCACCTGAATGTAGACTATCCGTTTAACCTCACTGGTGTTCTGTATTTCCCGCGCATCAAGAACAATATCGAAATTCATCGCAATAAGATTCAGCTCTATTGCAATCAGGTATTTGTTACTGATCAAGTCGAGAATATTGTGCCCGACTTCTTGACATTGCTTCATGGTGTGATTGACTCGCCCGATATCCCCTTGAATGTGAGTCGCAGCTATTTGCAGAGCGATGCAAACGTAAAGAAAATTTCGTCGTATATCACGAAGAAAGTATCCGACCGTTTGCAGTCAATCTTCAAGACCGATCGTAAGGACTTTGAAGCAAAATGGGACGATCTTAAACTCTTCATTCACTACGGAATGCTTTCAGAAACTGACTTCTATGACAAAGCAAAGAATTTTGCATTGTTCAAGGATGTGGATGGCAAGTATTTTACTTACGAGGAGTATGCTAACTTAATTAAGGATAGCCAGACCGATAAGGATGGAAACCTTATTTATCTGTATGCCACGAATCGCGACGAACAGTACGCTTACATTCAATCGGCTCAGGAAAAAGGCTATAGTGTAATTCTGTTAGACGGACAGTTAGATGCTCCCTTGGTGGGACTCTTGGAACAGAAATTCGAAAAGAGCCGTTTCACCCGCGTCGACAGCGATGTGGTAGATCGTTTGATTCAGAAAGAAGATCGTAAGCAAACGGAGTTGAGCGAGGAGGACAGCGCTGGCTTGAGTGGTGTGTTTAAGGCAAAGTTGCCTGCTATCGACAAGACCGAGTTCTACGTTGAAACGGCTTCTTTGGGCGAAAATGCTTCGCCTGTGCTGATTACGCAAAGCGAATATATGCGCCGAATGAAGGATATGAGCCGCTACCAGCAGGGTATGTCGTTCTATGGTGAAATGCCTGATATGTATAACTTGGTGCTCAATGCTGACCATCGCTTGATTAAGAATGTGCTCGACAATATGCACACTGCACTTGGCGAGGAACTGAAACCTGTCGAAAATGAACTCAAGGGATTGAAGGCCCGTCAGATGGCTATTGAGCAGAGCCAGAAGGATAAAAAGGCTGACGAATTGACGGCTGAGGATAAAAAACAGCTTGAAGACTGCAATGCTGACATTGAAAAGCAGGAGAACGTACGCCGTGATCTCTGGAAGAAATACAGTTCAGAAAATCCCGTAGTTGCTCAGTTGGTTGACTTGGCCTTGTTGCAGAATGGTTTGTTGAAGGGCGAAGCCTTGAATAGCTTTATTAAGCGTTCGGTTGATTTGATTTAGTAAATAAAAACCGTAAAAAAAGTAGAGTGGAGGTTTCCTCTTCTCTTTTAGAACAGGAACTTAAAAATGCTTTTGGTTCAACATGAAGGGTGTAGTTCCCGAATCTTATTGAACAAAGTGTTTTTTAAGTTCCTGTTTTAGTTTTTCTAAAATGTGATGTGATGAAATCAATAGTTTCTAAGCTCGTTTTTTCTGTACTATTCTCAGCTATGGCATTGCCTGTTGTAGGGCGTAACTTCGTGCCATTCACTTCTTTGGGTGGTGAAGTGAATAGAACCAGTGTATCGCCAGACAATGTGCTGCAGCATTGTGTGTATACTGCAAAAGATTCAGCAAAGGTGGTGCGGCTACTTCAGCAGAAAGTGTTGGGAAATGAAGTGCTTTTTTATGCCCGCCAATTTAAAGGTTTGCCCTATGTGGCATCAACACTCGAAGTGTCTGATCCTGAAAAATTGGTGGTTAATTTAAGAGGTTTGGACTGTACGACACTGGTTGAAACAGTGTTGGCTTTGAGCATGACAAAACGGCAGGGTAGTGACAGCTTTTCCGATTACTGCCGTAATTTGATGAAATTACGCTATTGGAATGGTAAGATGGATGGTTATTTGTCGCGTTTGCACTATTTTACCTGGTGGATGCATAATAACATAGACAAAGGTATCATCAAGGAAGTGTCTGATAGCAAATATTGTACGTCACCTTTACGAGTGAATAATTACTATATGTCGAAGCATTCCGAAAAATATAAATTTCTTAAAGGAAATGCTCGTCGAATTGCGCGAATTGCGCAGCTTGAAAAACAGTATAACGGGAATGACGGTACTTATCTTCCTGAGGCAAAAACGGGGTATTCGCGCAAGTACTTAGGATTCATTCATGATGGTGATTTGGTGGCTATTGTTACCCGAAAAGCCGGTCTGGATTACTCACACTTAGGATTCGCGGTGTGGGGAAAGGATGGTAAGCTGCACTTGCTGAATGCTTCGTCGTTGCATCATAAGGTGGTTGAAGAACCCAAAACGCTGCAGCAATATTTATATAATCAAAAATCAGCTGTTGGTATAAGGGTGTTCAGACTGCTTCACTAATAAGTTGCATACTGTTTTGTATTTGCTTTGCCCATTAGGTTGCACCTTGGCAGCACGCTTGTTAAGTGAATTTATCGCGCTGCTTCGGTTAGCATTGATTTTCTATCGAATGATTTCTACATATATAAAAAGCCTCCCTCGAACATTCGTTCTGATGAACGGATTATCGGGGGAGGCCTTTTGCTGATTGTTAGTCAAGAATTACATGAGTATTAAAGTTCGGTCATGAGCGAAGGTGTTCGGCGGGCAAGCACTTCTACTTTAATACCATCGTTTGTGTTTACGTTTAATCCAATTTCAGTTAATGCAGCAGTTGACGCTTCAAGAGCTATGCGTGGAATATTGTTCTCGGCACTTAAATGGCAGAGCCATATATGCTTTGTGAGTTGAGCGTTGATGTGTTGAGCCAGGAATTGTGCCGTTTGCCTGTTGCTGACGTGTCCGTATCCGCTGCTGATGCGCTTTTGAAGTCTGAGTGGATAGCGTCCGCAAGCTAGCATTCGTTCGTCGTAGTTCGATTCAATTATCAGATGTGTAGCTTGCTTTATAATGTCGGGCATTTCATCTGTGAAATGGCCAATGTCTGTCATTAACACCAAACATTTGTTATCGGTCTTTATGATGTAGCCATTATTTTCAGCACTGTCGTGAGGTACTGCAAATGAAGTTATTTGAAAAGGTCCGAGCGCAAATGTTTCGCCATGATTGATGATATGTTGTAAATCGGTAGGAACCTTCTTCGAAACAAAATGGTTAAGTTGTATGGAGTGGTGTACTTTCTCAGATGTGTACACAGGAACGCGAAAAGCTTGTGAGAGTACACCCACGGCTTTTACATGGTCGGTATGGTCGTGAGTAATGAGCATGGCGTTAATTTCAGCCAGCTTGATGCCATAGTCGGAGCAATGTTTCTTGAAGGCACGAATGCCTATGCCAAGGTCGATGATTATGCCGTATCCGTCGCAGTTCAGATAATAGCAGTTTCCGCTGCTTCCGGATGATAATGAGATGAATTTGAGCATATTGACAAATGTGTGTTTTGCGATGCACCCATCATTTTAGTCGTACTGCCTGATAAAAGAATGACTTTGCATTTAATCAGACCGTATGGTGCATGCAATAGAAATAAGCTGTTTTAGAGGGTATGTACCCTTTTGTTTGAGTTAAATAATTAGTGGGTTAAAACGGCAGGCCAACAGCGAAATGCAGGGTGAAATCGCGGTCGAAGTCAGGTTTTGAAATAGGGTAGTGTAATCTGCCGGATGGTACTGCAGGATTGATGGCTTTCATACCTCCGTCCAAACGGAGAATGAAATAGTCAAAATTCAATCGAACCCCTATGCCATAGGAAACGGCAATCTGCTTGTAGAATTCGTTGAACTTGAACAAAGCTCCTTCCATGTCGGGATAGGAACGTGTGTTCCATATATTTCCGGCATCAATAAAGAAAGCACCATGAAGTTTCCAGAAAAGAAATGTTCTCCATTCCATACTTAAATCTAACTTCAGATTACCCGTTTGATTCACAAAGTTGATTTTACCATCTTTCCCTTTGTATGAACCCGGTCCTAAACCACGTACACTCCATCCTCGCACGCTATTGGCACCCCCCGAAAAATAGCGTTTTTCGTAGGGAAGTATGGTTGAGTTTCCATAAGGAATACCAATGCCTAAGGCTATGTGAAAAGCCAGTGAATTCTTTTCGCTGAGTACAACGCTTTTGGCGAAGTCGAAATCGAATTTGGCATATTGGGAATATTCAATGCCGAAAAGTTTATACGAGCCTTTGGCACTTTTGTGTTGCTTTGCCATTTTTGAAATGCCGTAGAGCAGATTTCCGGCAAATTCAACATTCATTTTGACCTGAAACCCGTTGGTTTGATAGAGTCCGGTTGGCAGGTTGGCCGCATCACGCAGTGAATTGTAGGTAAAACTGTATCCGGTTCGCATGATAAACAAATTTTCATAGCTGTACCGAAGAACAGAGTAGTATGGATCGTCACCTTCAAGGTAATCTTTGCGGAAGGTATCGGAAATCCAAGGCATGTAGATGTAGTTCAACGAAATCAAGTCGTAACGATGTAGCCAGTTGGGCTTAGTTGCATTTTTCCAACGATAGGCCCATGTGCCGGTAAGTACGCGGCGATGAAATTCAGGCCTGTCTTGCATATCGTATAGAATCTGCGCTTCAGAAGAAACTTTGAGTATGCGCTTTTTGTCAATGCTGATGAGCGGCATAAGCAGATTCGGAAATCGCAAATTAGCTTCGGCGCTAAACTCCAGAAAATTCTGGTTGGAATATCCTTCAAGTTCAGATATAGCCTCGTAAGCTCCACGTAACTTGAATGATAGCTGCTCAGAACCTTTGAACAAGTTGCGATTGCTGTAGGTAAGTGATACTGCAGCACCCAAGTCACCCGAGGTGTTGGTTCCTTCTACTTCAAGTCCGATACTGTGCGGTTTCTTACGATGTAAGCGGATGTCGCAGTCGAGTTTGTCGGGAAATTGAGGCACAGGGTTAATTTTAAGTGCAGTGTAACTGATAGCTGGCAATGCATTCAAATTTCCGTAGGTGGCTTGTACGTCTTGTTCATTGTATAAGCTATTTGCCCTAAATCCCATGTGAGTCAGGTAGGTGCGTTTGTTTAACCAGGGTTTACCAGTGTAAACAAATTGCAGAGAACGATAGGAAATGGTGTCACCATGCGATGTCTTTTCCTGAGGGTCGTTTTCAAACAGTGTGATATTGCGGAAGCGCTGCTGTTTGTAAGCACGGAGAGAGTCAACACCAGCAGGCATCTGAAACCTCAGGGTAACGCCTACAGCTTTCGATCCGGCTATGGTGTCGATGTCGTAACTAATGTATTCTTTATTCAAAAAGTAGTAACCACGATTGCGGAGTGAGTTGATGACTCTGTCGCGTTCTGCTGAAAGCGTATTCAGGTTGAGAGCCATACCTTGTCGTAGAAAGGTTGATGCTGAATCTGCTAGAAATGAATGATATATTGTATCATTATCAAAGCTAAACTTTAAATGCTGAATATAAAACCGAACACCAGGATGCATTTTGTAAGTGACCTGTGTTTTGTGTCTTTTGCGGGTGATGGTAGTGTCGGTATATGCGTGTAGGAAACCTTCGCTGCGCATACCTTGTGTCAGGTTTTGGAGGCTTTGTTTTGTGAGTTCTTCGTCATAAATTACTGGTGCTTCGCCAATTTTTTTCAGAACTTTGGAAAAACCTTTGTTACCTTTAATTGAGTCTGCTTTTGACATGCAATATATACCCAGTGGTACTTTGACGAGTGTGAACCACTTAGCATTAGGTTCCTGACGAATAAAACCTCTATAATTGCTTGGCTTAATGTATTTGCTGTCGGTTTTAATGTCAACCTCAGATAAGACGGACTGTCCTTCGAGCAAAAACTTTTCGCTGCTGCAAGCATTTAATACGCTTAGGGGTAGTATTAACACGAATAAGCGCACATAATTAACTATGCGCGCGGTATTGAATAATAGATAGTGTTTTTTTTGCTTATTATGGTACATACGAGTGCAAAGTTAGTGTAAACCTTATGCCAAACAAAAGGAAAATGGTATTTTCTTCTAATGAATATCGGCATTTTTTATGACTGCCCATCTTAGGTTATTATGTAGTTTATCTGCAGTCTTTGTTGATATTTATTGCGGTTCATAGAGGAATGTTTGGGTTGTAAGCATTGAATTTGTAATGTATGTGCGGATTTATAATATTGAAAATCAATGATAATATGATTAATTGTTGATGTTTTGCTCTAGTTAAGGTTGCGAATGTTGAGTGTGTGAGTGCAATATTGTTGGAGCGTGATAAAAAATATACATAAATAGTTTGGTTTGTCGAAATATTACTATATTTGCAGTAGCGATTATGCACTTAGTTTCAGTGGTTTGCAGAAAACACCTGTACTTTCTGAAGACCATACAAGGGCGTTTCGCATTTCATTAAGTGGATGATATGATGTTTTTATCTACCAGTGAATAACTTTTTAAAAATAAGCGGCAGTAGCTCAGTTGGTAGAGCATTGGCTTCCCAAGCCAAGGGTTGCGGGTTCGAACCCCGTTTGCCGCTCAGAAATGTATAATTGATTGTAATGCCATGGCTATAATTCTATTAGCTATATTGCTTATCGGCCTTTTGTTGATTGCGACTGAGCCACTGAACCATATAAATAAGGCTGCAGTGGCAATATTTGCTGGTGTATGTTGTTGGCTTTTATATATAGCCAATGGAATTCAGTTTGTTGCAGCTGAGCATCCAATCGATTTTTTGAATTTCCTTTCAACTTACGGTATAAGTGCCAATTCTGTGAAGGCATTTATAGCGCAACATATATTTGTAAATTATATTGCACAATGCGCTAGTATATTTTTATTTTTGCTTGCAACTACATGTATCGTTGAAGTACTTAGTAATAATGGTTGTTTCGATTTTATTGCCGAATGGTTGCGTACGCGCAATCCCCAAAAATTACTGTGGGTACTTGCTTTGATAACCTTTGTGTTGTCAGCAAATCTTGATAATTTAGCTACAGTTGTGTTGCTGTTTACAATAGTTCATCCCTTGTTACAGTCTGATTACTTGCGTCGTATATATTGTACCGTCATTATATTGGCTGCTAATTTAGGCGGTTCCATAAGTGTAATCGGTGATATAACTTCACTTAAGTTGTGGACTGATGGATTGGTGAGTCCAACAGTTTATTTCTTGACTTTGTTCTTGCCCATATCCGCGTCGTTGGCTGTTGTGTTGCTTTTGCTTCAGCGCAATTTGCCTAATCGAATACAGTTCGCTACAACAAAACTACCATATCGTGGTGATGATACACTTTTGTCACGACCGCAGCGTTTGCTGATGCTGTTTGTTGGAATCGGCGGTTTGTGGTTTATACCAACTTTTCATAGGCTAACTCTGATGCCTCCATTTGTGGGTGCTTTGTGTGTATTGGCTCTGCTTTGGATTGTCAACGAAATATGCAATAGACAATTATTGGGAAGCGATCAAATGGTAGGCAGACGCTTGCCGATGGCTTTGCAATATGCTAATTTGCAAAATGTGCTGTTTTTCGTAGGGCTGTTGCTGATGTTTGGGGCCTTGAAAGAAACTGGCTTATTGTTGGATTTATTTAATTGGTTGGCCCAAAATATTAGTAACTTGTATGTACTGAATGGTGCGTTCACAGTAATTGCTGCTTTCCTAGGTAATATTCCAACCTTGATTGCAGGTGTTAGTATCTTTAATCAGTCTGATGCAGCCGTTTTGCCGGATGTGGTGCGGGCTGAAAGCGATTTCTGGCCATTGCTGAGCTATGTAACAGCATTGGGTGGTTCGTTACTTTCAACAGGAACACTGGCTGGCATTTTGCTTATGCGAATGGAGGGTGTTAGTTTTGGTTGGTATTTCCGGCATATTACCCCTAAGATATTTGTTGGTTTTTTTGTCGGAATTCTTGTGTTTGTTGCACAGTCAATCTTGATGTAAAGAATTTTCTTATAAAAATAATTACACGAAATATTTCAATCTTCAAAAAGGTAAGAATATGGGTAAAATTAGATGTGTCGGCATTCTTACATCGGGTGGTGATGCTCCCGGCATGAATGCAGCAATCCGTGCTGTGACCAGAAGTGGTATTTGCAATGGTTATAAAATTAAGGGTATTTATCGCGGCTTTGATGGACTCATAAATGATGAAGTCAAGAACTTTACGACCGAGGACGTCAGTAATATTATACAAACGGGTGGTACTATATTGCGTACTGCACGTTCAAAAGAATTCCAGACACCTGCCGGTCGGAAAAAAGCGTATGAGACATTAAAGAAAGAGTCGATAGATGCTTTGATTGTTATTGGCGGTAATGGCTCGCTGACAGGTGCAATGAAATTGGCAGAAGAATACGATTTTCCTTGTATCGGTTTGCCAGGTACTATTGATAACGACTTGTATGGCACAGACAACACGATTGGTTACGACACTACCTTAAATACAATTACAGAATGTGTTGATAAAATTCGTGATACTGCTACATCACATGAACGTATTTTCTTTGTTGAAGTGATGGGACGCGATGCTGGATTCTTGGCGCAGAATAGTGCGATTGCTGCCGGTGCAGAAGCTGCAATCATTCCGGAAGATACTACGGGCAGCGATCAGCTCATTGAATTCATGTCGCGTGGTATTCGTAAAAGTAAGAAGAGTTGTATCGTTATTGTCAGTGAAAGTCCTAAATGCGGTGCAATGTATTACGCTGACCGCGTAAATAAGGAGTATCCAAACTTCGATGTTCGTGTTTCTATTTTGGGACATTTGCAACGCGGTGGTCGCCCTTCTGCTCGTGATAGAATTTTGGCCTCGCAGGTAGGTGTCGGTGCTATTGAAGCATTGGTACAGGGACAGAGAAATGTAATGGTAGGTGTGCGTAATAACGAGGTGGTATATGTGCCTTTTATTGATGCCATCGGCAAGCGTAAGAGCATGGATAAGAAACTTATTAAGGTACTTGATGAATTGAGTATTTAATAGATTCATTTTGTACTTAATGGTTGATGCTTATGCTTGATTATCGTGCTTAAATGCATAAGGTTCTTAATAAAAAGGGTCTTTTCAAGCAAAAATATCCATAGAAATACCAATAATTTTGTAACTTTGCGCTAATAAATAGGTGTGTAAGCAATTATGCACATCAAAATTGCAATGAATTTAACCGAATATAGCAATATATCAATGGAACACTCAAAAGAACTCATGAATCTTGCAGCTGATAACATACGTATATTGGCAGCAAGTATGGTTGAACGCGCAAAATCGGGACACCCAGGTGGTGCAATGGGCGGTGCAGACTTTATCAACGTGCTCTATTCCGAATTCTTGACCTTTGACCCCGATGAACCTACATGGCGTTGCCGCGATCGCTTCTTCCTAGATCCTGGCCACATGTCACCGATGCTATATTCACAATTAGCCCTCATTGGAAACTTTAGCATCGAGGACTTAAAACAATTCCGTCAGTGGGGATCGCCAACTCCCGGACACCCTGAAGTTTGTCCGGAAAGAGGTATCGAAAATACCAGCGGCCCCTTAGGACAGGGACATACCTATGCTGTGGGTGCTGCTATTGCTGCTAAGGCTTTGTATGCACGTACGGGAAATCCGGGTTTTGACAAAGAAAAGATTTATGCCTATATCTCGGATGGCGGTATTCAGGAAGAAATTTCACAAGGTGCCGGACGCATTGCTGGTCACTTGGGCTTGAATAACTTGATTATGTTCTTTGATGCCAACGAAATTCAGTTGTCAACCGAAACGGCTACTGTTATTTCTGAGGATACAGGAATGAAGTATCGTTCTTGGAATTGGAATGTAATTGAGATTGACGGCAATGACTGTGAACAGATTCGTGCTGCCTTGAAGGAGGCTCAACGTGAAGAAAGCCGTCCTACGCTTATTATTGGTCACTGCGTAATGGGTAAGGGCTGTCGTAAGGCTGACAATACGTCTTATGAACGTGATTGTAAAACGCATGGTGCTCCTTTAGGCGGTGATGCTTACGTGAATACGATTAAAAACTTGGGCGCTGATCCTGAGAATCCTTTTGTGATTCGCGACGAAGTAGCTCAAATGTATGAAGAACGTAAGCAGGATTTGCGTAAAATTGTTGCTGAACGTAAGGCTGAAGAAAAGGCTTGGGCTGAAGCAAATGCTGATAAGGCCGCTTTGCTTGACGACTGGATGGCAGGTAAATTACCGCAAATTCCTTGGGATACAATCGAACAGAAACCTAATTCGCCTACTCGTAACGGATCGGCTAATTGCTTGGCTCTGTTGTCACAGTATGTTCCCAATATGATTGTATCATCGGCAGACTTGTGTAACTCAGACAAAACCGATGGTTTCTTGAAGCATGCGACAGAAATTAGTCGTACGAATTTTGCAGGTGGTTTCTTGCAGGCTGGTGTATCAGAACTTACCATGGCATGTGTATGTATTGGTATCATGTTGCATGGCGGTATGATTACGGCTATGGGTACGTTCTTCGTATTCTCTGACTATATGAAACCGGCAATCCGTATGGCTGCTTTGATGGAAGTTCCTGTGAAGTTCGTTTGGACGCATGACGCTTTCCGCGTGGGAGAAGATGGTCCTACTCATGAACCCGTGGAGCAGGAAGCTCAAATCCGTCTCATGGAGAAACTTAAGAATCACAGCGGCAATGATAGTGTGCGTGTGTTCCGTCCTTGCGATGTACATGCAGTTACTGCTTGTTGGAAAATGGCCATGGAAAATATGAGTACTCCTACGGCATTGATTTTTAGCAGACAGAATGTTAACGATTTACCTGCAGGTACTAATTATGAAGAAGGTGTCGCTCATGGCGCTTATGCAGTTATTCAAGAAGAAAATCCTGATGTAATTCTGATTGCTTCAGGATCTGAAGTTAGCACACTTGCAGAAACTGCTACTTTGTTGAAGCAAGATGGTATTAAGGCTAGAGTCGTTAGCTGCCCCAGCGAAGGACTTTTCCGTCGTCAAAGCAAAGAATATCAAGAAGGTCTTTTGCCCAAGAATGCTAAGATTTTCGGTTTGACGGCTGGTCTTCCTGTTACTTTTGAAGGACTTGTTGGCGGTAACGGTAAAGTTTACGGACTTGAAAGCTTTGGTTTCAGTGCTCCCTATAAGGTGCTGGATGAGAAGTTGGGTTATACGCCACAGAATATCCACAATGAGGTTGTTAAATTCCTCAATGAATAAGTTTTATTGATAATGCAAACAATAGGATTGGCTAGCGATCACGCTGGTTTTGAATTAAAACAGTTTGTTAAGCAATATCTGGAAGAAAAGCATATTCCTTTTAAGGATTATGGCACATATTCTACAGACAGTTGTGACTATCCTGACTTCGCTCATGCTTTAGCTAATGGTATGAAGGAAGGTGAAGTTGGTCAAGGTATTGCTATTTGCGGAAGCGGTGAAGGAATTTCCATGACGCTCAATAAGCATCAGCATGTTAGAGCAGCTCTTGTCTGGATTCCTGAAATAGCTCACATGACGCGTTTGCATAATGATGCAAATGTTTTGGTAATGCCCGGTAGATATATCGATACCGAAACAGCTCGCAACATTATGGATGAGTTTTTCGGAACTGAATTTGAAGGTGGCAGACACATCCGTCGAGTCGAAAAAATTCCGGTAACGAAAGACTAACTAATTTCTTTAAAAATGATTTTGATAAGTAACTAGGGTTTTGGTACTCAATGTTTGCTTGTCAAAATCATTTGTCATGTCAAAAATCAGTTGAATTCTAGTGAAAATACATGATAAAATTTCTCTAAATCAACTGGAAATTATATCTTTGCATCCGTTTTAATGAGCATCAATAGTCCGCATCAAAAATGTAATAGGATAAATGTTAGCATGTAACAATCTTTAGATTAGGATGAGGGCTGCTAAAGACGAGACTTCAAAGGAACAACATAACTACTAAGCTGACATGACTAAAATTGAAATCATCAAGTCTGTTGTAAAACAAACTGGTGTTGATAAAGAAATTGTAGCCAAGGTTATCGATGCGTATGCAAGTACAATAAAGTCTGCACTTATCGGCGGAAATACTGTTAACTTCAGAAACTTCGGTACCTTTTATCTAAAGCATAGAGCGGCTAAGACGGCTAGAAATATTACTAAAAATACAACGATTATTATTCCTGAACATAACATCGCAGCTTTTAAGCCTGCTAAGGAATTTGCCGAAGCTGTATTCGAAAAAAGCCGTTCACAACAATCTGAAGACTAATCAGATTACCTTTAAGAATTTCTATACAACTAACATAATTAACCATAAAACGTAATAGGTATGCCTAACGGAAAAAAGAAAAAAAGACACAAGATGTCTACTCACAAGCGTAAAAAAAGACTGCGTAAGAATCGTCATAAGAGCAAATAGTCTCGATGACTCCTTCATAAGTCTTTAATGACAAACGGGTAAACGAGCTATACGATTGTCTCATATAGAGCCTTCAACTCGTTTACTCGTTTTAATTTATTATCTAGCTTCTTGGAAGTTATCTTCCATTAAAAAGCAACTCAAATAAAAGTATACATGACAAGCGAAGTTATTGTAGATGTAACAGCAACAGATATTTCGATCGCCCTGCTCGAGGATAAACGACTCGTAGAATATCAGCGTGAAGGTCGTACAGAACATTTTTCTGTTGGAAACATCTACTTGGCAAAAGTTCGGAAACTGATGCCAGGACTCAATGCTTGCTTCATTAATGTTGGATTTGAACGCGATGCCTTTCTGCATTATTTGGATTTAGGTACGCACTACCATTCTCTGGACAAATACTTACAACTTGTCAATGCCGGAAAACAGAATGTTACTCCAGATAAAGTAAATAACCAACCGGAATTAGACAAAGACGGAAGTATCCAGAATACTTTAAAGGTAGGTCAAGAAATCTTGGTTCAAATTGTAAAGGAACCTATAAATACCAAAGGTCCTCGCCTTACATCAGAAATTTCGTTCGCCGGTCGCTATTTGGTTCTTATACCTTTTAGTGATAAAGTTTCTGTTTCTTCGAAAATTAAATCAAACACTGAGAGAGCCCGACTCAAACAACTTATTCAAAGTATTAAGCCCAAAGGATTTGGTGTGATAATACGTACAGTTGCAGAAAAAAAACGCGTGGCAGAACTCGATACGGAGCTTAAAATACTTTTTAGCCGTTGGGAGAATGCTGTACAAAAAATTAAACAGGCGCGTGCGCAAAATTATAAATTGCCGCTAACTGTTTACGAGGAAACAGGAAGAACTGTCGCTTTGCTTAGAGACTTGTTTAATCCTTCATATGAGAATATTTACGTAAATGACCCTAACATTTTTCAAGAAGTTCGGGATTATGTAACTCTTATTGCTCCAGAGTGTAAGGATATTGTCAAACTTTACAAGGGAAATGTACCCATATTTGACAACTTTTCTGTAACAAAGCAAATAAAGACATCGCTAGGCAGAACCGTTACTTATAAACACGGTGCTTACTTAATTATAGAACAAACGGAAGCTCTTCATGTAGTAGATGTGAATAGTGGCAATCGTTCTAAAAGCCCGGAGGGACAAGAAGTAAATGCTTTGGATGTAAATTTAGGTGCAGCGGATGAACTTGCTCGACAACTCAGGTTAAGAGATATGGGAGGTATAATTGTCGTCGATTTTATTGACATGAATCTTCCTGAAAACAGACAGAAGTTGTACGAGCGAATGGTTGAAAATATGAGAAAGGATAGGGCTCGTCATACGATTTTGCCTCTCTCAAAATTCGGCCTTATGCAAATAACGCGCCAGCGCGTTCGACCGGCTATGGATGTTAATGTCGATGAAACTTGTCCAACTTGTGGTGGAACTGGTAAAATTAAGCCAAGTATCCTCTTTACAGATGCATTGGAATATAAAATCGATATGCTTGTAAATAAATTGGGTATCCGAAAATTTTATTTGCATGTTCATCCCTTTGTAGCTGCCTATCTGAATCAAGGTTTCTTTTCAATTAAAAGAAGATGGCAAATGAAATATGGCTTTGGAGTTAAAATTATTGCCAATCAAAATTTGCCTTACTTGAGTTATGAGTTCCTTGATATTCATGGTGAAGAAATCTCAATGAAACATTCTAACGACATGAAGTGAAGTAATAATTGAATTGTATGAAAGTGTTTTTAATCTGATAATTATTTCTGATATATCAACGCCGTTATAAATGGCATTAGGAGTTATCGTTTTGAACATTTAGTTTTTCAATTAGTAAATATAAAGGAGGCTGTATCAATCAGGGTACAGTCTCCTTTATGAGTAATTTTTGTGTATAGACATGTATATTGATATAGTATATATGATATTTATTCGGGTATTATTCTTTTCCCCTTTTTGTTGATGTAGTACCATTCGTCACTATTCCAATAGTGGTATTCTCCGCCCGAACCCAGCACTTCTTTCATCGTTCCTTTTTCGGTTACTTTTGCCTTGCCATTTTTGAAAGGCAAGCCGAAAGCGAAACGGGGCTTAATAACTGTTTTTCCACTTTCATCCGCATATCCTATGCGCCCTCTTTGATCTACGATACGATACATCCCTTCGCTGACATAGTCGCTGCCGTTGTCACATTGAAACATGTTGTAGTGTTTTATAGAACTGCAACTGGATAAAACGATTATTGCAATTATTAGAATTTTACTCATGACATTATTTTCAGATTTCTCTGCAAAAATAATGTTTTATCATAGATTTGGACTCTTCTTTGCATTGTTTTTAGGTATAAAGCAGGGATTATGTGAACTGAAAACATTATTTTTGTGTTCGGAATCCTTTTCTTTTATGAGTATGACAGTTACCGATATATACGAAATGATGAACAGCAAAGCCGGGGCATTTTTCGAATGGTTACAGACTCACCCTAAATACGGGCTGTTGTTTTGTGTTGGGTTGTTGGTACTATGGCTCGTAGGCTTGCTGTTGCGTTGGGACTGGGCGTATCATTGGCAGTTCAATGGCAAACTATGGTTCTTTGACGATTGCAAGCCTGAAACACGTCGACGAATTAAGATAGTGTTGGTCAGCCTTCTAATTATCCTCATGTTGATTGATTTCTTTGTATGGAAGTGAGAGCATGGATAAGAACAAACGCAAATTCAGGTTCTGTTTCATCGACTATATGTGGTATGTAGCCGAGATTTGGTACGAAAGGGAGCATACTCATTTTAACGGGAATATGCTGTTATTCTTTTGCTGGCTTTTTCCCATACTCATGCCACTTGGAATACCGCTGCTATCTCACTTTTTCGGTTGGGGCGTTGGTTTCTTCATATTCATATTTCTCTGTTCTCTTCCCGACTTGTTCTGTCTGTTCCGCTACACAGCCGGACGTCGTGAAGCACTCTGTGAACATTACGGAAAGATGAAACATCCCGGCAGAAAGCTTGCCAAAATAGTCCTTGTTGCCATCGCCCTGGCCATTGCGAACTTTGCCCTGATGTTTCACTTCGGATTTATACATAGGGCATGACAAGACCTGCCACTACCGCCACTGCAATGACAACGGCATAGTACACCGCTATCGCCTTTTTCCAATACAGAGGACGCAAATCAAGTTCTTCCCGGATTTCCATTCTCCAGTTAGAAGGTTTGAGCTGAAAGTCGGAGGTGCACCATACTGCTACAGCTGCCCATCCGATTAGAATGGTGAAAATTATTTTCTGACCGTTATTCGGTTCATCTTTTAACGTAAGTAATGTCACCAAAATTAATGAGAGGTAGGGAAGGCAGATTATCCCGCTAGCCCGACGATCCACCCAATCATGCACCCCTTTCTTTCGCAGCATATCGTAGGCAAGGATGTATGCGGTTTTATGTATCATCGCAATCAGACGAAATAAATGAGGTCTTCTTGTTGGGGTTCTTCTCATACTTTTGCAATTTTAAAATTCCATATCTTCCGTCCATTCCAAAGAGTCCACCGGACAAAGCCCGGTGTTTCTCACCTCGTACCACCCGGTCAGCAGTACCTTTATGCTGTCCGGTGTATATCCCTTGACCCATGTACATTCGACAAACTTCCGGCTACCGTCTTGGATTTCATCAAAGGTGGCATGGTTCAATAGCCCTGCACGGAACTCTCCTCCCATATCTTCCTCCCTTACCTGCATGACATAGACCGGTTGCCCGTAGCGGGATGTGCGACTGTCCTGATTGATCAGATATTGCAAGGCTTCGCTGGGTACTTCCTGACGGGCTCCTATCGTGATATGCAGTGCAAGGTAATCCCTCCACCTTTGCGGAACTTCCGTCCGTGTGTTCTCCACCGGCTCCGCCTTGCACCCATCTATCCGCATCAGTGTGCTTGGCAAGAGGTACGCTTCTGCAATCATCAGAAAGCCGAGGGAGAACAGGAAGAAGTAACATCTGAAGGGGCTGAATCTGCGTCCTTCATAGTGCTGCATGACCGCTTCCCTTCGTGAAAACGGGTATATCCGACCATTCGATAGATAGTGGAGGATTGCGACGCTTCCGGCTATCATGGCGACTGTAAACCACTCAAATACCGTGGAGCCGAAAAGGAAATGAGCGGTTGTAAGGAAGATCGGCTCATAGATAAATATAATGCTGCAAAGCATCAGCATGGACTCCCCGTCGGGGCGTCTTGGCTCACCCTTGTAATGCCTCTGTGCCATTTCTCCCAACCAGAACAGGTAGTCGAAAAAGTAGTATTTCCGTTTTTTAGATGGCTGTCCTCTCATGTGATTGTTGTCATTTTAATAAGTCGTGCAATATATAACCACTAAAATGATGATTAAAATGGCCATAAACACACCTTTCCAGAAGCGGTATGTCCTTTCTCCGAGCGTATCTACCAGTTCCCAACCGACAGAAGTGCGGGGTTCCCAAGCCCATTTCCAGTTGAGTATAATGCCCAAAAGTACGAACAGGAATGCCCCGATGAATATCAGGAAGGCATACTGCGGATGTTCGCCCAGCCATCTGTCTATTTTCTCCGACACATTATCCATATCAAGGCACTATTTCATAAACTGTTCGTTCGTTGTTCCTGAAAATGGTCTGCTCAATTTGTTTTCCGACCTTCACGATACTGTCTATGTCTGCATTGACTTTCAGGCTAAGGACGGGAGCATATTTCAGATGTCTGTAATCGACCGGAGTATTGTTATAAGTTGTTTCGACAATAGGATAATTATGTTCCTTTGCGAACTGTTTCAGTGAATCCAGATAAGGAAGCTGTTCCTTGCTCATGGCTTCAAAATCAATGTAGAATTTCCCGTTTTCCTGCATGAAGTAGATGCAGTCCGTACCATTTCCGCAAATACCTGTAAAGTCAAACTGAGTCCGTCCAGCTTGTACGTTTCTCAATATTTCAGGCAGTTTGTCGATGGTAATGCGTGCGGCTCCCGGAACGGCAATCCCGACGCTTTGCAACTGGGTTACTTGTTTGTCCGTATTTCTGCATCCAGACGCTCCAAGAGCAAGTGATAGCAGTTCTAATGCTAAAATCTTAGTGTTCATGTGTAATATGATTTAATGTTATCCTTGCGTATCTTTTAATCGTCAAAAATTTCAAAAGGCATGGCTGACAGCAACCCTGCTAGCCATGCCAGCGTGTAAAATACATTTTTTTTGTGGCACGTTTACCAGATGTATATATCCGTCTTCTTTCGTTCTTATTATGCTTCCCATGGAAAACGTACCCATGGTGAATTGGGCTTTGTGAGCATATCTTCGGCAAGTCCACCCATATTGCAATCTCCATTCCACATGGTGCGTCCCAACATATAGCTGTTGGCAAACTCTTTCCATGAACTGAACCCTGCGGATTTTGCCATGACATAGGCATGGTCAATACACTGCTGACATTCTTCCTGTGTCAAAAAACCTCTCTGTAAAGCTGCCCTTGCTACAAAGTTAAGTCTTCCTGCATCCCATGCCACAACTCCAAGGCGTGCAACATCATTCGAGGATGCAATGATTCCATTGTTGACTAAAATCTCGTATTGTGATTTTAGGTTGGAGAGTTGTTCTTGCGCCTTTTCAATCAACCCTTTTGCCCGTTCCATACCATCGGGAAGGTTTGCAAAATTAGGGTCATTCGCAATTTCATCCCGAATTATCTGCATCGCCTCATCATTATTTGAGGCGTTGTAGGCAGCAAAGACAAGTGGAAGGATATTTTGCGATGGGGTATTACTCAGATAATTCACTGTGTTTACGGCATCATCCCGGTCTTCAATTCCCCACCATTCTGACAGAATGATGGTAAGGCGAGATTCGTCAACATCCAGTTCCATATCATCTACATATCCTCCCTGTTGGTAGGCATATAATGCGCCAACGGCAATCTTTCGCACCTCATCAGCGTTGAGTGACGGATTTTCTTTTACACGGATTCCTTGTCGCACATGGCGGACAAGTTTAATGACTTTTCGAACTTTACTTATAATCAAGCAGGTAAAGAATACGACAAATACAACAGGAACGATGAATGTCATAATTCTCAGGTACACGGGCAACTGTGTAGGGTCCATTCCGAACAGACGGGCAAAATAATCGAAAAATTCCATATCTTAAGTATTTAAAACTATTGGTTGTAAAATCAATCAAGACATTGTTTTGAAGATGCTTTAATGGCTCTCTTTGATATTCTTTGATGCCCACATCCCGATATCCTGCTTGCTCAATGCCGCAGCCATCAGGTCAGGGAATTTGTCAGGCGTACAGGCAAACGTGGGAACACCCAGACCGGCAAGATACTCGGCATTGCGCTTGTCGTAGCAGGGCGCCCCGTCATCGTTCAGCGCCGGAAGCACAATCAGCTGCACACCGCTGGCCACGATAGAGGCGAAACGCTTGCGCATCTCTTTCTCGTCACCGCCTTCATAAAGGTCGGTCACCAGTACCAGCACGGTATCCTGCGGCCGTGTGATTACACCCTGACAGTAAGTCAGGGCTCTGGCTATGTCGGTTCCTCCGCCGAGTTGGACACCGAATAGCAGGTCAACCGGATCCTGCAGATCATCGGTAAGGTCAACGACCGACGTGTCGAACACCACCATACGCGTGCTCACAGACGGCAGGGAGGCCAGTACCGAACCGAAGATGCCGGAATAGACGACAGAGGTTCCCATCGAACCACTCTGGTCGAGACAGAGAATGATGTCCTTCAGAGCCTTGCATTTTCTGCCGTAGCCTATCCTGACTTCCGGAATGACGGTCTTGTACTGGGGTTGGTAGTTCTTCAGGTTCTTTAGGATGGTCGTCTTCCAGTCTATCTCGTTGTAACGGGGATTGCGCCTTCTTGCCGAACGGTTCAAAGCACCGGTGACAGCTTGTTGTGTAGGGGAGGAGAGTTTTCGCAGCAGGTCATCCACGACCTTGCGTACAACCTGACGGGCCATGTCCTTGTTCTTTTCGGGAATGGCCCTGCCGAGTGACATCAGTGTAGCCACCAGATGCACGTCAGGGACAACCGTTGCCAGCATCTCCTTCTCGGTAAGCAGCGAGTCGATATGCAAACGCTTGATGGCATCCCTTTGGATGACCTGCACGACGGTTTGTGGGAAGAACTCCCGGATATCACCCAGCCAGCGGCTTACCTTCGGGGCCGACGATCCGAGTCCGCCTCGGCGGTCACTGTCATAGACGGCTTCCAGCGAACTGTCAAGGCGCTGTTCCTCCACCGTCAGCGTTACGCCCGTCCCGTCAGCAGCGTTTCCGCCAAGAGCCATGCGCCATCTTTTCAAATATTCTGTTTCCATGTTCTGTTCCTTATTTTATCCGATTTCCAGAAGTCTGCTAAGCAGAGGTATCACCTTGGATGCATCCCCGTCATTGCAGGGATGTTCCCCTGAGGCGATTTTGGTATCGGTTCCGTTCAATTCGAATCCTTTGGCCTTCTCGCCGAGCTTGCGTCGCTCGGTCGTAGTGAAATTGCTGAATGTACGTCTGATTACCGGCAGCAGTTCTATGAAATTCGCGTCGCTCAGGCTGCAGAGCCAGCCGTTCACGAGTTGCCACAGGTTGTCGTCCAGCAGCAGTACCGAACCTGATGCACGCAGGAATCCCTCAAACCAATATGCCATGTCGGAAGGTGCGTTGCCCACCGATGAATAGAAGCTCAAGGTGTCACGCATCTCTTCATGCGATATCCTGCCCTTGTCGTAGAGTATGCGTGCCGCGTATCCGGAGAGCAGCGGATGCGCTCCCGATGAATGGCGAATCTGCTGTACGAACCCATACCACATGCCGTTCAGCTCTTCGTCATTAAGCGTGGAGACAGCGTAATCGGTAGCCGACAGGTGTTCAAGAAGTTCTCCGGCTGCCTCCTCGTCGATGTTGATGCAGACGAGCAGACCTCCTGCAAGGATACGTGCCACCATAGCCCGGAGCATGTTGCCCACCTTGCTGAAATCCAGATTGCGGACATCACCGTAACGAACGATGTTCACCAGGTCGGGAACTGCTTCCATCATCTCCACAATGTCTGTGGATGCCGCCGACAGACGGTCAAGACGGATGGTCATTGCCTCCACAAGCTCCGGAAGGTTGGCCGGAATGATCCGGTCAAGAAGTCCCGTCAGTTTGGGAATTCTGGTGATTCCGGTCATGCGGTCGGAGACGTACTTCTGCACGGCTTCCTCCACCATATTGCCCCAGACCGCCCGTTCTATGATGCATACAATCTGTTCCGGCCTGTGGTATAGGCTCCATTTCTCCTTGAATGTACCCTTGCCGCTTGCGCTTTCAGGTTTGGCCCAGTCTATGTCAAGCAGGGCCAGGCGGTGGAAGAACAGGCTGCGATCCAGGTCGGTCTCCTTGCGCAGGTCAAGTGTCATCTCCTTTATTTCTGCCGTGAAGGGGACGCGCAGTCGTTTCTGCAGCCGCTCCACGTCAATCAGGAGAGGGACTTTGGGTACCGCTTCCGGAACTTTTCCCAGCCGGTTGCCCACGATGAGCGATTCGCGGATGAGTTGCAGCAGCATGTCGTCCCCGAAGCCCATAACAGTGGTTACCGCCTCGTTGTATTCCTCCAGCGTCGGGGCGGGCAATCCACGTAATGCGGCTGTCGTCTGCGCTAGACGAACGGTCTCAATGACGTGGGCCACCGAAATGTCCATGTCCTTCTTCCTCAGAAGGGCCGCTATACGGCTGACCCACCAGGTGCCGTCATCTTCCGGATGATGCCACAGGTAATGGTACCATCCCGGAGCGTCTATGCCGGCCCCGTAACCGCTGCGGAACGTGAGTCTGTCATACGTCCACGGAATCCATGTGCATTCCGCCTTTACCTTCGGGAGCCCTTTCAGCAGTTCGTTGTCGTCCTTCACCTTTGGCATATTCTCCAGTGCCGGGACATGCCATGCCCCGCAGATGACGGCGATGCGTTCGAAAGGTTCCTTCTGTGCCGCCCGTATCATGCGGCGCATCCACGCTTCACGGACAAGGTCCCTGCGGGAGGTGTGTTCTGGGAGGGCTTCTCGGAGTGCGGTCACAGCTTCTTTGACGGCCTCGAAGATGCCGTTGCCGTCCCTGCGCTGTTCTATGTTCATGTTCCACCACGATTCACCGTCGGGATAGCCGGCAGCTTCTGCCAACAGGTCAAACGGGTCATCTGGGTGTTTAACGGCTTCATCATCCGTTTCTGCAGGTTCGCTGCCATCCTTCCTTTCCGCTTCAAAGGCAAGGGAGTGGGCAAGCGGGAGATCGAAGAAACGTAAAGCAACATTCTCCCGGAGCGCATAGCGCAAAGCCTGCCATTCCGGCGAGAAGTCGGCAAACGGATAGAATACGGCATTCTGCGGCGCATCGGGCTGATAGCCGAGCAGGGCTACCGGCGGTTCCATCTGTCCGTCGGCAATAAACGGCATGAGGGCTTCCGCTTCCATCGGTCCCTCAAGCAGGATAAGGTCGGGACGGATACGTTCCAACTCCTCCACGATGTTCCGACAGGAGCCAGGTCCGTGATGACGTATTCCTAATAGATGAATGTCTTTCATATTAGTCGATACCTAAATACATCAATCAAATCATGTCTCTCGAAGCTCTATAGATGTCTTTCCAGCCGTCGCGGTTTTTGACCACTGTTTCCATGTATTCCTGCCAAACCACTTTGTCCTGTACAGGGTCTTTCACCACGGCACCGAGGATGCCTGAAACGAGGTCTTCGGCATGTATCTGTCCGTCGCCGAAATAGCCGGCCATAGCAAGGCCGTTGTTCACCACGGATATAGCTTCTGCAGTACTCAGTGTGCCGCTCGGACTCTTGAGCTTCGTCTTGCCGTCACCGGTGGCTCCCTGACGCAGTTCACGGAAAATGGTGACAACACGGCGGATTTCATCAAGGGCCGGTTTCTCTGCCGGCAGCTGCATCACTTTCTCGAAACTCTCCACGCGGCGGCGTACAATGTCAACTTCTTCTTCAAGCGTGTCGGGCAATGGGAGGATGACCGTGTTGAAACGGCGTTTCAGTGCGCTCGAAAGGTCGTTCACGCCCTTGTCCCTGTTGTTGGCCGTGGCTATGATGTTGAATCCGCGGATGGCCTGTACCTCTTTGTTCAGTTCGGGAATGGGCAGGGTCTTTTCGGAAAGGATGGTGATGAGCGTATCCTGCACGTCCGATCCGATGCGTGTAAGCTCCTCAATACGTCCTGTTTTGCCTTCCTGCATAGCCTTCATTATCGGAGTCTGCACCAAGGCTCCTTCACTCGGCCCCTCGGCGAGAAGACGGGCATAGTTCCAGCCGTAGCGGATGGCTTCTTCTCCCGTTCCGGCGGTTCCCTGTACTATCAGCGTTGAATCGCCGGATATGGCTGCCGCCATGTGCTCACTGACCCAGCTCTTGGCCGTACCGGGAAGGCCGTACAGAAGCAGCGCCCGGTCGGTGACAAGGGTGGCCACAGCAATCTCCATCAGGCGGCGGTTGCCTATATATTTCGGTGAAACTTCGAAACCGTTCTTCAGTGTTCCACCCATGAGGTAGGTGACTACGGATTGGGGTGACATCTCCCAGTTTTCAGGAATCGGGTTTGTCTCGTTCTTTTTCAGTTCATGCAGTTCCTCTGCAAACTGTTGCTCGGCATGTTGTCTCAGTAAAGTGCTCATATATGTATCAGTTTTTATTCGTTGAACAAAGTGTTTATTTCAGATTTCAGATCCATGAATTCAAGCATTTTTGAGCAGAATTCGTTCATGGATGGCGATGCCTGTGCAGAAGCATTGGCTTTGGCTTCAACCAGACTTCTGAGTTCGGCTGGTATGTGCAGGGCCAGCTGTTCTGCCAGATAGGCGGCATAATACAGGTATTCCTCTTTCAATATCTGGGTCAGGACGTTGCGTGAGAATTTGGGTCCCCACACTTCATCAATGTTTCCGTACCATGAATCGGGGATATAACCGAAATTCCGGACTGAGTCCGGCCAGCTTATTTCTTCCCGTTGTGAAGGAGTAAGTAGTGCCACGAGTTCCGGCTTGCGCAAATAGGAAGGGTCTTCCTTCAGGGTGTGGAAAGCCCAGAGCCCGTCCGAGAAGTTGAGTATCGGGTCTTCCAACTCCATGAACTTCCTGAAAGGAGGATGCTTGGCGAATTTTCTCGCTGCCTCTTCCTTTCCGCAGCCATATACCTCGCACCAGAAGCTCAACGGCACCCGTTCGGCGAGTTGCCTCAGGATGAATTCGGAATCGCTCTCTTTCTTGTTGGAACTTACCTCGGACAGCCCCATGGCCTTCATCTCCGGGGTGTATCCGATCTCGTCGTATGACCATCCGGTAAGCATGTTGTGCCTGATATGTCCGCGCAGAAGTTCGCAGCAGCGCGTCACCATGGCTGAATCGGGAATCATGCACAGAAGTTGCCGTGCCGTTTCCTTGACCATGGAGCTACGGTCCGACTCCAGCACTTCCTGTATGAAAGGTTCGTCGGTCTTGCTGATGTTTGTCCGGAGACATTCAAGCAGTTCGTTGCGCTGGTTAGCCGGTTCGCTTTTCCAGTCTTTCCGCAGCAGTTCGAGGGCTGCGGCAGGATCCTGCTGCCTGAATCTGGCAAGCATCTCCTTACGCTCGCCGTGGGTGGCCGTATCCCAGGAATCGGTCTTTTCGCATTCCTCTCCGGCAAGGCCCATTTGCTTGGTCAGCCATAAGCCTCTATTCCCGACGAGATTTTTCAGCAGCCTTCGTTCTTCAAACCGCAACGGGTTGTTGCGGTCATAGGCACGCCGGATAAGCGGCTGGAGGTATTCGGGTGAAATGATTTTTCCCGATCCCTGTGCCAGACGGTAGGCGTAGGCCAGCATATAGCGTGTGCTGTGGAGTCTGGAAAAGAGTTGGCTCCGGTCCTTGTCGAAATACGGCAGTTCCTCTTCCGGGGCTCTTTCCACGGGGACAATGCCTTCCGCTCCGGCCGGTTCCCATCCGGCACGCCTGTAGGCGAAGGCGGATGCGGCTGTCATATACAGGAACGCTTCCGTGTCTTCGGCTTTTTCGCGGATCCCGTCAACCAGTGTCTGAAGGGACTCGGGAAAGGCTCCGGGAGCGCATTCACGGTTGGCTGTTCCAAGCAGTGCAGCCTGTATGATAGGTTCAGTTACGTTCATCTCTCCAAGTATGATATTTTTTGTTGCACCAAATGGATTTCAGTTCCCATATATCCCCGTTTACAAGGATCAGCGCTGCGAACAGATTGCCGCCGGTAATGGCGAGGATGTCGATGTAGGTTTCCTCGGGCATCGCCACACAGACGGCATTGCCTGCGTTGTCCAGCATCGTGTAGTTTTTCCCGTTACGGGCAACCCTCACGGCATCCACAAGCAGGGGGACATCCTCGGAAAACGGATTCGTCAGCATGGCCGTGCGGTACACTGCGGCAGCCTGCTTCAGGTCAGGGCTGCACGCCGGCACAAAGTTTTCTTCCGCGAGTACGGACTCCCGGAACAATGCACGTCGGCATGTACCCGTACCGTTGTAAAAGCATAGCGCCCCTTTATAGACACTGCCCGGAATCCAGCTCTCGGTGGAAAAGGTACCGGCAACGGCAAAACTCAGGTATCTGGCGAAAAGCCCGCTTTCCTTTCCGTAAAACCAGTAGATGTCGGTGTTGACATCGTTGACTTTACGGGACTGCTTGTGAAGGACGAGCCAACTGTCCGCCACCGGCTCTCCGGCAAGGACGTTGTCCTTGGACTGGGGATATCCGATTTGCGTGCGTATCTCGTCCTTCCATTCTTCGGAAAGACCGTCCATGTTCCTGTAGCTCTGCATGAGCAGGTACAGCCTGGACATGCTTTCCGTCAGGTCGGATTTCCAGTTTTCCGAGTCGAAGTCTATAGTCTCCATGGCTCTCAGTCTCCCCGCAAGTCCCGGTGCCTGGGCATCCACCATCCTCCGGGCCATGTTGTCAAACAGGGTATAGGCACGTTCCGGAACATTCAGGAATCCGTTGCGCACCAGGTCCTTCATCCATACCTCAAGGTCGGATATACCTCCCAGTACCTTCTGGTGACGTTTCTCCTGCCTCTTGGCCTGGGCCGCTTCATCTACTGGGGTTTCGCTTTTGGTTTTCTGTTCCTTCTTTTCGGCCTTCTCCGTTCTTTTGGCCAGCCATGCTGTCACCCATTCCGGCTCTTCCGCCTGCGTGAACTGGTCAGGCTGGCGGGCGTACAATAGCAACAGGCCAAGCCCATGCTTGCACGGGAATTTGCGGCTTGGGCAGGAACACTTGAACGCAATGTCATTCAAGTCTATCACCGTCTGGTAGGGATTCTTTCCGCTTCCCTGGCAATGCCCCCAGACGGCACGTCCGCTGCATTCCCTCAGTACCCATTTGCTTAAGGTTGCCAGTCCTTTGCCGGCCTTTACCGATGAGTCGTCGGGAGCGAGCTGCAATATTTGTTCTTCTGTCAAGTTCAATGGCATACGCAACAAGTTAATTGGTCATTGATAAATCATTCCCTGTTTCCGGTAGTATATACTCCGGTGTTGATATCCAGTACAGGACGTTTGGGTTGTATCAGTGCGTCTTCGTATTGTTGAAATACTTGGTTCATTTTGAAGTGTTTTTGACCGTGAAACAATTCGGTTAATCCCACCAGAAATACCATATTCTGGATTGACGCAACGTGTCGGCAAGACAACCTACGCTATCATAGTTCTGATCCATGTCGGGACAAAAAGCATATTGCTGTATCGCGACTTTGTTTGCACATTCTTTTGATACAGGTGTGGGAAGCTCGTACTCCAATTCGTCATGCGTCAGGACGCTTGGAACGGCACCATATTGCTCATACCAATACTTCGAAACAGCCATCAGTTCGGGAGTCGACGGACAATCATTCCAGCCACCAAAAGGCAGATAGGCAAAAATCTGCCAGGGTTCGCTAACGGGAATTCGGGCGAGAATCAATGGATAAGTCATGTTGGTTTCGGCATCCCAATAGCTGGAAAAGCGATGGTTATTGAATCCTCCTTGCATTTCTTCATCTTGCTCCTGATAATCTTCACCAGTCAAGTTTTCAAGAATGGATTTTCCATCGTTCGCCGGATTTTCCAACATTTCCTTACGATAGGCTTCTACTTCTTCCCAATTAAAGTCGTACGCATCGGCATCTTCACAGCTCGCATCTGAATTCTCAGTCAAGCATTCCCATAATGTTTCATCCACTTTAATCAGAACAGGCACATAACCTTCCCTTACTCCCAAACGTTTGGCGTAACTATAGGCTGCCATAATGGGATCGTCATCGCGCATAGACGGAAAGTACGTACACTCGCAATCCAGGTAATCCATAAAGGCAGATGCCAGTTCTGAGGGCTTTGCTGTAGATTGGTCAATTTGCTGACCGTGCCAATTGGCAAACCGTCGGTCCATCAGCTGCGCCATCTGCTGGTAATACTCGTTGTCAAATGGGATGAACAGGTATGCCTCTTCCTTGAATTCGTCGGAATGATACCTTTCTGCTCCGAAATACTCTAAAGCATAGTTGTCAATGTCTCCCGGGAAGAAGGGATGCTCATTCGCTCCATAATACCAGCCATAGTAGTAATCAGCAAAGGAACGCCCTTCTTTGTTAAACAAGGCTTTAGTCAAACTTCCGTTCAACTTTTCCTTGATAAACAAACGCAGGTCTACATTCGCAGCATTGTTTTTAACGCTATGAACCACATCGCCGTACTGCTTCAGAAAATCATCGCTCATCAGGTTGTTTTCCATGCACCATCGCAGATAGATGGCTACATGATTGTAAGCCGTGATAGGGTCTACACTCAACCCTTTCTCTTCTATTTTCTGCACGTCGTATCCCACATTGTCCATCACTTGGTCAACATCGTCGTCTGACGTTTCAGGTGTATCTGCTACCTCAGTTTCCTCAACTACCTTGTTTACATTTCCGAATGAGATTTTCAATGTCATTTTATCAGGCAGAGCAACTCCCTTATTCCGAGTGATGGAATGTTTGTCGTCAGCAGAGAAGCCAATGGTTTCACCGTCATTGAGCACTGCATCATATTCCAGAACATAGCCCACCATGCTTGTCAAAAAGTCTCTCACTTCAGAGGGTTCAGCCTCGACGTCCAACACCTCCATTTCGTCCTTACCGAAACATTCCATACCATAAGTATAGCCACTTACGCCTTTCTCGGTGCGATAAAGCCCGAACCAAATCCAGTTGAAGATAGGCAAGCGGTCATCCTTCATCATACCGGCAAAACCTTCATAGAGATGGGGTTGGAAAACGACACCACTGGTATAGATGCCCGTGACGTTTTTTTGCAGACAGCAAACTGAAAGCAGTTTTACGTACAGTTTACCCCGCTCAATCAGGTTTTCCTCTTTGCCAAGTACAGCCACCATCAAGTGCGCCTGATGCGCCTGGGCTACTTGCTCAGCCTCGGGCCACATGTAATTGTTCTTGGCACATTCTGCGGCTTCTCCATGAGGAACGGGGTAATGCATTAAACTAACTGCCACCATCATCTTGCCTACATTAAATACTAGAACGTCATCCTGCTGTGATTCGTCCTCTTCTTCACAAGCTTCTATATTCCATTGCTCTTTGAGGTCATGGATGAACTTTTCCCGATTCCAATTTTCGTCTGCCAAGAGCGCAAATCCGACAAACGTTCCCGGCTTGTTTTCTTCACAATCAGTTTCCGACTCGTTCTTTGACGTACTACTGCATTCCTCTATCACTAATTGTGCATTTTCGTCTTCCGGATCCAGTTCAGCCCATTTTTTGGCATAAGCTAAGGCTTGCTCTTTCTGTCCCGGAAGATACTGATGGGCATAAGCCATACGCATGTTCCACGTAGCTTCGTTCTCGCCGACATTGCGAACAGATTCCAACAATTCTAAGGCCTTGTTCAGAGCCATTTCCTGTTTATCATTTTCCGGCTCCTTGCCGTGATCACCCAAAATGGCATAGTTCTCATAGCTTCGTACCAATCGCATGATAACCTCAAAGTTACGCTCCACTTCGGGAATGCGCTCCAGGATTCGGATACACTTGGAATAGCTTTCGCGCTCATTCCATTGTTCGATTGCGGCGAAAAACTCCTCTGCATTTTCAGCAGTATAAGGTTCTATCTCGCTATCAGCTTCTGTCAATTTACGTATATCCCCGTCGCTGATAAAGTCTGCTGCATAGAACGAATAATCCGGGTATGCTTCCAAAAGGGGAAGTACCTCTTGAAGGAATGAATGAATGTTAAATACGAACAGGTCGATGTAGCTATAGTCAGTACCCGTTGCACCGCCTATAATCTGTCCTAAGTTATGGGGCTTCAGAATTTCGTCTGTAATGCGATCTTCCAAGTCATGACGGAAATTCAATGTAGCCTGTCCGTCCTGATGGTTTCGGAATACCAGGAAGATTGCTTGCGCACCGAAACTATTGGCGTGATCGAAAATTTCAGTAGATTGACTGTAGTATTCAGCGACAAGCGATTCCATACAAGTTATTCCAAACATCACGTCGGCACGCAGTTCTTTGCTATCCTTGGGTGTTAAGTGGTAACCTGTGTAAAGGTCCTTTGGATTTTCAAAAAATTCTTTGCCGTTGGCTTTCACTGTCTTTTCAATATGCTTTTTCAACTGGGATAAAGCAATCATGCGCTTGTCACTTTTATCAGCTATTTCTACCGTACGGATGTACTTCACCGATACGCCCTCGCCTAATACGAGGTCGAGCATCACACGGAAAGCACCTTCAGCCTGTTCAACAGACAAATTGTCAAATCCCGGATCGTAATACTTGATGTGGAAATCGCTGCTTTCTTCATTATAGGATGGAAGTACCTGAATGTTGCCCAACTCGAAGTTCGTGTCAAACATTTTGAAGCCAAATGAAGTATCTGTACCCTGATTGAATGGGAAAAACTTCCATTTGCCTTTCAAACATTCGGGCATACGCGAAATTACATAAGGATAGATTACAAAGAGGTCCGGCCAACCTTCTACCGAAAAAGTAAATTCATGGTCGCCCCCAATGTTGAATCGTGCGTGTTCGGAAATCAACTGAACTCCCTCACTGACAAATGACATAAAATCGTTGGCTTCTTCATTGGACTTTGGTTGCATCATGCTTGAGAGTTTTTTCTCATTTTCTACAAACCAATTCCAAAACTCCTCTACGCGCTTTGTCAAGGGATGATAAAGATTACACCACCGGATAAATAGTGGCGCATCAGGATCTTCCGGGTCAAGTGCAGCAGCCTTGGTAAAATAGCGTAAAGCCTCCCGTTCGCGGTCTTGGTAATACAGTGCATAGCCCAATCTGAAATTCCAAAGCGCATCATCCTCGCCTTCCAGACGAATCGATTCCAACACTTCTTCAGCTTTGGCATACGCGTTCTGGTTGTTATATGCTCTGGCCAACAGACTCTTTGCTTGAAAGTCGCGTTCTGCTTCGGGAAGTTGTTCCAAAGTATCTATAATTGCTTGATGCTCATCAGCATCGTGCCATTCACTTATTTGTTTGATTAAATCTGCATTCATACGTGTAGGTATTAGGATGGATGTAGTTAGTTATATAAACAACGCAGCGATTTCGGCCACGCTCTATGAGATTGTGACGGAAATCGCTGCTACATATTGTATATTAGATTATTGCGTTGCATGAGTACCACACAAACGGCACTACGGCATTGTTTTACCCGATTACGTGTTGCAATCAGGCTGTATGAGGTTATAACACCCCAAAGGAAAAGAAGGAGAACAACGGCCATAGTCACCGCAAACGTAATCGGTATTGTCATAGGTATTGCTTTAAATGGTTATCACTTAATTGTTCAATCATGCATAGGGTATTTACAGGTTGCCCGTTATAAAAATGGGTTTTGGTTCTTTCTGTATAATTCCAGTTATGGTTAAGATTTCGGTCGCAATATACAAATTATTTGCTTTACCCCCCCGTTAATGGGTGTTAAAACATTTGTTGGTAGATAATTTTTTCAAATCTTGCTCCTTCAATATATGAGATGTACATATAAAAGATTGAGAATTGACAATGGGTAGTTGTTGAAAATTGCAGGGATTGAAATTGGTGGTAGAATCGTTATCATTGCTTTTGTGGTTTGTCTTGGCTTTAACAAATTTCTGAATAAATACTAATTATGGTCGCTGGTATCTGTACTAAATTTAGGGTGAAACAGTTAGTTGGGAAACAGACCTTGTATCGTTCGTGAAAGCGCTGATTATCAGTAGTTCCTTGTTTGTTTAAAAAGTCTCGGAACTAATTTCAACAAGGTCGGAACTAATTCGAACTAGCTCGGAACTAATTTCAAGAGTCTCGGAATAAATTTTCACAAGGTGCTTCTGCCTGTCTATAATGACTGTTGGCAGATAGGGTAGAGGGTATTTTGCGTTAATATTATTTCACTATTAGAAAAGCTGTGCCATTAACATTTCCTACGAGAACTATGGCTTAGTTTCTGGTTTGTGGTGTTGTTGAGGCTCGTAGAGTGTATGAAAAAGAAAGCTGTGCCATAAACGATGGTTATGGCACAGCTCTTGACATAAATCTTAAGTTATTACTTTAGTTCATAGAGTTATAGGCTATTTACATTTTAAGTTTAATCGAACTGAATAGCCTTGGCCGGTTGTATTCTCGATATGAGAAAACTTGGAATTACCAACGAAAGTATGGTAATTACTAAGGCAAATAGATTTACAGCCATTATCCATCCTAAATGTATTTCTACAGGTACTGCATCTACGTAGTATGTTTCAGGATCGAGGTGTATGATGTGAAACCAGTACTGTAGGGCTATTAAAAGGAAAGCTATTGCATTTCCGATAACTAAACCACGGCTTATAATGAAGGATGCAAACCAAAGAAAGGTATGACGTATGCGGGTATTTGTAGCTCCTAATGCTTTCAGTATGCCAATAGTTCGTGTCCGTTCTAATATAAGAATAAGTAAACCACTGACCATCGTAAATCCTCCCACAATTACCATAATAATAAGTATGACCAGTACATTAACGTCCAAAAGGTCAAGCCATGATAACATTGATATGGTACGAGGATTTTCTTTTATGCTAATTACTGAATATGGATTTCCATTTTGATCGGCTTTTCCTCCTATTTGATGTACCAATGCAGACTGGGCTGTTTGTAAATCGTCATAAGAATTTAGTTTAACCTCAAGACCATTGCTTTGATTTTCAGTCCAGTCATTTAGTTTATTCACTGTGTAAATGTCTGTCAGTACAAAAGTTTTATCAAATTGGGGAATGTGCGTGTCGTAAATACCAGCAATGGTAAAGCGACGTTGTTTTATGGTTTCAGAGAAAAAATAGCTGTAAACCTTGTCACCAACTTTAAGCTTTAAGAGTTTGGCTAATGAGTTGGATATAACGATTTGGTTACTGGATTCTCCCTTTTTAATCTGTGGTATTTTACCTACAATCAAGTAATTTTTAAGGAATGATACATCGTATTCTTCGCCAATACCTTTCAGCGCTATGCCTGCAAAATTGTCGTTTGTCTTGAATATACCAAGTTTTTGTGAAAAGCGTTGGACATGCTTGACTGCTGGGGTTCTTGAAACCTGCTGAATCAATGCTTGATCGGTTATTAGTGGATAATTCTCGGGTGAGGAATAAATGCGTTGATCCACAATTTCAATATGCGACGTAAAGCCTGCCAGTTTGTTGCGTACTTCATTTTGAAATCCTCTTACAATGCAAACAGATATCAACATTACTGCTAAGCCAATGGCAATTCCAGCAGTGGCTATAACTATGGCAGGAGCTGATGCTTTTCGTCTGTTCTCATTGTTTACATCACCTTTTAGGAAAAAACGTTTAGCTAAAAAAAGTGAGAGCATATATTTGTAAGTTGAGTGAGATATGTTATTCTATAATTGTTATAGTTCTATTATATAAGTGGGCGTTGCAATTTATGCTTACATATTGTGGCTTTTTTATCTATGATTTTGTCAAAGAATATGTGTCTGAATTTAAATAATTAGGTCGCACTTGTACTGATTGGTTGGATTTTTCAATCTGTACAAGTGCAACCGTCTATTTATGAAACAAAACTTTAGGAATAGAAGGTTTCAGATTTTGCTTAAACTGTTCGTCCGGGATATGCTTCAAGTGCTTTTTGCAATACGAGTAATGAGCGTTGTAAGTCTTCTTTATTCAATACGTATGCAATTCGTACCTGATTTTTTCCTGCACCTGGGGTAGTGTAGAATCCTGCTGCAGGAGCCATCATAATGGTTTCTCCTTCATAATCAAAATCTGTAAGACACCAGGCGCAAAATTGCTCGGCATCATCAACGGGTAATTTAGCTACAGTGTAGAAAGCGCCCATTGGAATTGGTGAGTAAACACCTGGAATTCTGTTTAAGCCATCAATAAGGCATTTTCTTCTGTCTACGTATTCGTCATATACTTCACGAGCATAGTCTTCGGGTTCTTCCATAGACGCTTCGGCTACGAGTTGACCAAGTAGGGGAGGACTTAGACGTGCTTGACAGAATTTCATTACAGCTTGACGGACTTCTGCATTTTTGGTAATGAGCGCTCCAATACGGATGCCGCATTCACTGTATCTTTTAGAAACAGAATCAATAAGCACAACATTCTGTTCTATACCTTCAAGATGGCATGCGGAAATGTAGGGTGATCCTGTATAGATAAATTCGCGATAAACTTCGTCCGAGAAAAGGTATAAATCGTATTTTTTTACCAAATCGCGGATTTGATTCATTTCACGGCGTGTATATAAATAGCCTGTTGGGTTGTTGGGGTTGCAAATGAGGATGGCACGGGTTTTTTCGTTAATTAATTCCTCAAATTTTTCAACTTTTGGAAGTGAAAATCCCTCTTCAATGGTTGTAGCTATTGTGCGAATTTTTGCACCGGCTGATATGGCAAATGCCATATAGTTTGCATAAGCTGGCTCAGGTACAATGATTTCATCACCGGGATTCAAGCACGACAGGAATGCAAATAGCACAGCTTCTGATCCACCAGCCGTTATGATAATATCATCTGGTGTAAGATGGATACGATATTTTTCGTAATAATGTGTAAGTTTCTCACGATAGCTACGAAATCCTTGGCTAGGACTATATTCAAGCACTTTGCGGTCAATGTGACGCAGTATGTCTAATCCCGCTTCAGGGGTAGGTACATCTGGCTGGCCGATATTAAGATGATACACATGAATACCTCTCTCCTTGGCAGCACTGGCCAAAGGAGCCAATTTGCGGATAGGTGATTCCGGCATGACAATAGCTCTATCAGAAATACTTGGCATACTCAAATCGTAATTATGTAGATGATGACTTATTGTTGATGTTGAGCTATTATGAAACAGGGTTTGCACAGAGCAATTCAATGCTCCCCGTTACTTGCCTAATTCAATATTAACTCAACTATGGCAAAGGTACAAAAAATACGTAATCACAAAAATTTTATGCTATTTATATTTTACTAAGTAGGTACTCAAAATTATTTTTACATTTGAACCAGCGTTATTGTGCCGTAGTTGTTTGTTCTGTGCGAATGTCAGTGCAAACCGAATGCAGAGCGACGAGAGCTTGCTCTCAAGAGCTATGCTGAGGTGAAGCCTGACTCCGCAAAGCAAAGTAAAAATACTTCGATAGAATTATATAAAATAATTCTGAGCACCTACTTACTTGCTTAGTTTATGAAATTACGCTTAAACTCACTTTTGTGTATATACCTCATCCACATGATTGATATATTTCGCCAGGGTTGCAGCATTTCATGCAGGTATATATATATACCAAAAGGTTTTTGATTTACTGCTTTTGCTCCGATTCGCAACATCCATGTCGGTAAGATAAGCAAGCATAACCATATAAAAAGACAGAATATATCTGTATAAATATATTGCTGGGAATAATGGCTTGCATCAATATCATAAATAACCCTGAGTAGGATGTAAGCTATAGCTATAAATGTGCATAAGTATAGTGAGATTGTGGCAATGGAATCATGAACAGTATAGCGCTTTGTGATGCCTTTTAAATGCTTCTTTGTTTCAGATGCATACATGCGGGTTTCGTACAGATTGCGTTTAGTGGGCATCAATTCAGTAACGCAAGTATCTGAAGAGCATAGCATAGTTGTCCGCTCTGTCGTTGCATGGTAGCAGGCAAAGATTTTTTCTTCGCCAAAAGGCAACGTTAAACTGTCCGCAAATCCTTGTTGCTCAATAAACCAATTTTTGCGCACTGCATAATTTGCTGTTTCACAGTTTAAGACAAGTCCTTTTTCATAGGCAGCCAGATCCATGGCGAATTGACGTAATCGTTCAATTATTGCACATCTTGAAGTGGCCGTTCCATTGTGTTCATAATTATAATATGCCCGAATGAAATCAACCCCAGGTTGTAAGTTTTCTGCATAGTGTTGTAACCAACTTTTTGAATCAGGAATGGTGTCAGGATTCAAAATGATTACCCACTCACTAAACGAGGCTTTGATACCTAAGGTTATAGCTAACTTTCGAAGTTCTATATGCCGTGATGTTGCAGGCACATAGGTTTGTCTTAGGTTCTTATAGCTATTTGAAAATTGTTTTATAACAAGTGAGGTCTCATCTGAAGATTTTTCATCTACAACTATAACCTCAAAGTTTCCTTTATATTCTTGCTCCAAAAGTTTGGGTAGCAGCATTTTTAGTTGGTCTGCCTGGTCACGAGAGGGTATAACGATACTGACTTTGGGATAGATGGGCTGATCGTTCTTTTTTTGGTTATAAAGAGCTATGTGTGTAGCAACTTCTATTTCTTGTGCTTCATGTTGCCATTGTGCGTATTTATGCAGTAAACGATAATGGCGCCAACGTAATAAATAGGTGACAAGAATCAAGAGGCATGCCACAACAGGTATGCACATCAGGAAAAATGGATTATGTAAAGAGTAAAAGTTGAGCATAGGATACTGATTTTAGATATACCAATATTTAGAAACACATACCACCTATTAAAGAGGACTAGAATTATTGTATGTAGTCTTATAAAAAAAGAAAACAAATTATCCTCGACGAAATTCTGCACAAACAATGGCTGTTGCTACAGCTACGTTTAAACTTTCGCTTGTTAATCGGTCTTCAGGAAAGTTTGGTATGAGAAGTTTGTGTGTAACACACTGTGCTACAGCCGGGGAAATGCCATTTCCTTCGTTACCCATCACGATAATACCTGTTTTCGTAAGATTTTGTTGATATATGTTGCTTCCATCAAGAAATGTTCCGAAGACAGGAGTATTTAAGTCTAAACACTTAAGGAATTTGGGTAAGTCTACATAGTGTATATGTACACGGCCAATAGCACCCATTGTGGCTTGTATTACCTTGGGAGCATAAGCATCAGCCGTATCTAATGATGCAAAAATGTGCTCGATGCCAAACCAGTCAGCAATGCGAATTATTGTTCCCAAATTTCCTGGGTCCTGTATACCGTCCAATGCTAAGCAAAGATTATTCAGGGGTAGAGAAGCCATGGATTTATCAGCCTCAGCTTCACATGAAGGTATCTCAAAAATGGCAATGCCTCCTCGTGGCGAACGTAATAACGATAAGCGTTCAAGATCAGCTTGTTTAACAGTTTCGACCAATTTTGCTTTTCGCAGTAAGTTAGGATTGGCTGCTTGCAAAAAATCTTCTGTAGCATAAAGAGCTTTACAAGGTATCAAGGGTAGCAAGTCTGTGATAACCTTAGGCCCTTCGGCAACGAAACAATGTTGAGCATCACGATGCTTTTTGAGGTTGAGTGAGTGTATGTATTTTACGAGATTTTTCGTTATCATTATTCTTGTTGCATGAATTGTTTACGATATTGTTACAACAGAAAGTAAGGCAGGTAGGCCTGTCTGAAACCCAGAGATGCGTCGTTGAGTTTTACCACACGCTTTTGCGACTGAGCCATAATATAAGGTATTTGCTTAAAGTTTTTGAGCAGATAATTATGGAAACAAAAAAGCTGGAAGAAAGGATTAAACTCCTCTTCCAGCTTAAACTGTAGTAAGATAATGATAGCAGAAAAGCTATATTATGCTTCAGCAGGAGCTTCAGCCTCGCTAGCTTCAGCAGCTTGTGCTTCAGCTTCAGCAGCAGCCTCAGCTTTGGCAGCAGCTTCAGCAGCCTTCTTCTCAGCTACTTTTTCTGCGATTTTCTCATTTACCTTCTTTTCTGCTTCAAGGCGAGCTTCAGCTTCAGCCTTCTTTTCAGCAGCGTTTTTGTTGGCAGCAGCCGTGCACTTGGCTTCCTTCTCCTGCTTCCAAGCTTCGAACTTGCTCTTTGCAGCAGCTTCGTCGAAAGCACCCTTGCGAACACCACCGTTCAAGTGCTTCATAAGCATAACACCTTCGTTTGACAAGATGTTGCGAACGGTATCGGTAGGCTGAGCGCCGTTTTCTACCCAGTAAAGGGCACGTTCAAAATTCAAATCTACTGTGGCGGGATTGGTGTTGGGGTTGTAAGTACCAATCTTTTCAGTAAACTTACCATCACGTGGTGCTCTTACGTCAGCGATTACAATGCTGTAGAAAGCATAGCCTTTACGGCCATGACGCTGCAATCTGATTTTAGTTGCCATTTTTTATATTGTATTTATAGGTTTGAATTATGCCGTTATCTCGTAACAGCTCTGCAAAATTACTACTTTTTGTTTTTACAGCCAAATAGCTTTTGCTTTTTTTGATGATAATCAACGTATTTAGCTTTGTAGTAATAATTTTAGGGTTTGTTTGTTGGTAAGAATCAAGCCTTCATGCTAGACTTCGTCAAATAGATAATCAAAGCGATATAGGCTACCAATGATACTATTTGCGAAACGGGTGATGCAATATATTCGGCATTGGCAAAATTGAGTCCGCCGAATTGCATACCGGCACTTACAACTCCCATCAACGCACCACCAGCGATAAAACCGGAAGCGAGGAGTGTGCCTTTTTCATTTCTGCGTTGATTCAACTGTACGTCTGAAGAACGACTATTGATATACCAATTTACAAATCCGCCAACGATAAGGGGTAAGTTAAGTTGAAGAGGAATGAACATTCCCAACGCAAAAGCGAGCGCTGATACACCACAAAATGTCAGAACGATAGATATGACAGCTCCAATACCATAAAGCATCCATGGTGCACCTTGTCCACTCATCAGAGGTTCAATTACTGCAGCCATAGCGCGTGCCTGAGGAGCAGCCATAACATCAGAATTATCGGGAGTAAAGCCGTATGCTTTGTTAAGAATCATGATGACGCCGCCAACAGTAGCAGCAGAAACAAGAATACCGATAAACTTGAATGCTTCCTGTTTATGAGGAGTTGCTCCTAACCAGTAACCAATCTTCAAATCAGTAATGAATGCACCAGCTGACGATAATGCAGTACATACAACACCACCCATGATAAGGGCCGCCACCATACCACCGGTACCTTTCAGTCCGACAACTACCATAATGATAGATGAAAGAATCAACGTCATGAGTGTCATGCCACTTACAGGGTTTGAACCGACAATCGCTATGGCATTGGCTGCAACCGTAGTAAACAAGAAAGCAATTATAGCTACAATCAATATACCTACAATTGTGAACAGCAAATTACCCTCCATTACATCAAAATAGAAGAATAAGGTAGTAGCAACCAATGTCAACAAAGAACCAATGGCTATGATTTTCATAGAAATGTCACGTTGTGTGCGAGCCACTTGTTCGTCAACGTTTCCACCTTTGAAAATTTTTCCTACCAAGCTGAAAGCGCTTTTGATAACTCCCCAACTTTTGATTACACCAATGATACCAGCCATTGCAATACCGCCAATACCTATACTTTTAGCATAGCCGAATAATTGTTCGGGCGAGGCAATAGCTGCCGTAATCGCTGCGGTATCTTTGGTAGCCTCAACAACAATCATGTCAGGGAATATAAGTGCAATGCCAGGTACAATTAACCACCATACTGCTATTGAGCCAAAGCAGATTATTGCGGCATATTTTAAGCCCACAATGTAGCCCATACCCAAAAGTGCTGCACTGGTGTTTATGCTTAGTACGAGTTTGGCTTTATCGGCAACCATACTTCCGACCTCGCAGCAACGCGTAGTGAAATTTTCATTCCATGCACCAAATGCAGCAACCGCGAAGTCATAAAGACCACCAATAATGCCGGCAACCAGCAACGGTTTAGCTTGTGAACCGCTTCGTTCGCCAGAAATAAGAACTTGAGTTGAAGCGGTTGCTTCTGGAAATGGATACTTTCCGTGCATGTCTTTGACAAAATATTTGCGGAAAGGAATCAAAAACAAGATACCTAATACACCACCCAAAAGTGATGAGAAGAATACTTGCATAAAGTTTACCGTCAGTTCGGGATACTTGTTCTGGAGAATGTAAAGTGCCGGTAGTGTAAAAATAGCACCGGCTACAATCATACCCGAACAAGCACCAATGCTTTGGATAATGATGTTTTCACCTAAAGGATCTTTACGATGGGTAGCACCGCTTACACCTACTGCAATAATTGTGATAGGTATGGCCGCTTCAAATACCTGACCGACTTTCAATCCAAGATAAGCTGTAGCTGCTGAAAAAATTATAGCCATCAGAATACCCCAGGTAACTGACCAAGGTGTGACTTCACGGTAGGTCTGTGTCGGTTTCATCAAAGGTTCGTATTCCTCACCATCTTTCAGAGGTCTGAATGCGTTGTCTGGAAGGGATACTTCTTTTGTTACTTTTTCCATGAATTTTATGTGTTAACGCGATAGAAAATGTTATGCTATTTTACACAACATTTTCTATCGTCTAGTAATTATTAGGTCAAATCGCTGTTTACCAAATATCTACGCGATTTTTCTTCGAGATGTATAAAGGGTCTTTCTTTGTAATGTTGAAAGCCTTATACCACGCATCAATATGAGGTAAGGCACCATTTACACGCCACAAAGCGGGAGAGTGAGGGTCTACTTTAACTAATTGACGCAACATAGGTTCACGCATATTGTTAGCCCAAACCAAACCATAGCTTAAGAAAAAGCGTTGCTCAGGTGTAAATCCATCCTTCGTAGTTAAAGGATTTTCTTTCATTGCGTTTTGAAGTGCCTGATAAGCAATATTCAATCCGCCATGGTCAGCAATGTTTTCGCCTAAGGTAAGTTGACCATTCGCGTGGAGCCCAGGAAGTACTTCAATTTTATCAAAGAAGTCGCGCATTACTTGAGTACGCTTTTTGAAATTTTCAGCATCCTGCTTGCTCCACCAATTTCGGAGGTTACCGTTCTTGTCGAATTGTGATCCTTGGTCATCAAATCCATGCGTCATTTCGTGTCCGATAACAACACCGATGGCTCCGTAATTACAAGCATCGTCAGCTTCTGCATTAAAGAACGGCGGTTGCAGAATACCTGCCGGGAAACATATCTCGTTAGTTGTTGGATTGTAGTATGCGTTAATGGTCTGAGGAGTCATGAGCCATTCTGTACGGTCTGTACGTTTGTTGACGCGAGAATCGGTGATGTATTTGCTCATAAATTTCGATGCATTCATCATGTTCTCGTAATAGCTCAGCGAATCGACGATGTTAAGATTTGAGTAGTCCATCCATTTATCAGGATAACCAATCTTTACATAAAAGCTATTCAGTTTGTCGTGGGCTTGCTTCTTCGTTTCATCGCTCATCCATTCTTGCATGTCGATACGTTCGCCCAAAGCTTTTTGCAAGTTTTTAACCAACTGAATCATTCTTTGTTTAGATGATTCGGGGAAGTACTTTTTGACATACATACGTCCGACAGCCATACCTAAGGCACTCTGAACTGCACTTACTGCACGTTTCCAACGCGGGCGATCTTGTTCAGCACCGCTCATGGTGTGATTGTAAAAAGCAAAACTTTCCTTGCGGAAACGATCGCTCAACGCATTAGCTGCATTGTCAACAATTTTAAAGTAAAGATATGCTTTCAAATCATCAATAGGGGCCTCGTTCAGAAGCTTTTCTACCTCATGAATAGGTTCAGGTTGACCTACGCAAATATGTTCAAATGCAGGGATGCCATTGAGCAAGAACAAAGTACTCCAATCAATACCGGGATAGTTTGACAGAAGCTCGGCATAACTCATTTTGTGATAGTTGGCTTCTATATCACGAAGTTTTGTAGCACTGTATGAAACTGTAGCAATTTTAGTTTCAATATCCAGTACCGCCTGCATGTTCTTTTCGGCCTGTTCTGCATTTATGCCAGTCATGCTGAACAGATTTTTGACGTATTGCTTGTATGCAGTTCTTATTTTTGATGTGGATTCATCATTTTCCAGATAGTAGTCGCGTTCTCCCATCGACAAACCACCTTGGTAAACCTGCATCAAATTCCACTCAGCATCTTTAATGTCGGCATTGCAGCTGATGTCAAAGAAGTTGCTTATACCATTTGCATGCATTTTAGCCATGATATACTGAATGGCAACGCGAGAGTTTGCAGCCATCACTTCTGCAAGCATGGGTTTGATCGGAGCATAGTCCTCTTTATTCCGGCGAACGCTATCCATTGCCAGTTTGTAAAGAGAACCTATTTTTTGTTCAAGCGTTCCTTGCTTGTGATTCTTTGAAGCAATTTCCTCAATCAATTCACGAATCTGCTTGTTGTTATTATCAGACAAGGCATCGAATTGTGAATAGCGCGAGTACTCAGGAGTCAACGGATGAGCTTTTTGCCATCCCCCAGTTGCGTATTCATAGAAATCAGTTCCGGGTTTTGCCTTCAGGTTCATATTCCCTTTGTCAATGCCCAGCAGATTGTCTTGTTGTGCAAAAGCAGCAGTAGCAGCTAATGCCAACGTGGGTAATAATTGTTTGATGTTCATGATGTTTGAATTTTTATTTTCGGTAGATTTTGAGATTCGTAAGTAGCAAATCAACGTTAGAATCTACCGAGAATTATTTTAAGTGTTAGCTCTCAAGTTGTTCAAGTGCTTCTTCCCAAGCCAGTTCAGCTTCTGTAAGTTTCTGCTGAATGTCATTGTAAGCTTCAAACAAAGTAGCATCAGCAGCCCCTTCAGGGGTTGCAAGTTTGGCTTCGAGCTTTGTCTTTTCATTTTCAAGCTCCATAACCAACTGTTCGCACTGTTCCACTTTCTTTTCAGCCTTGCGTTTTAATTTAGCTTGTTCCTTTCGTTCCTCGTAGCTGAGTTTGCCATCTGAAGGTTGTGACGTAGTGGCTTTGGGGGAATTTCCAGAGGGAGAACCAATTGTGTGGAGTTCATCTAAAGATTCCATTTCTTTTTTCTGTAAGAAATCGTAGATACCTCCAATATGTTCTCTAACCAACCCACCGCCAAATTCGTAAACTTTAGATACTAACCCATTTAAGAAATCACGGTCATGACTTACAACGATTACTGTTCCGTCGAATGCAAGGATAGCTTCTTTCAGCACATCCTTTGTGCGCATGTCCAAATGGTTGGTCGGTTCATCCAGAATAAGGAAATTGGCAGGTTCCAAAAGCAACTTTATCATAGCCAATCTGGATCGCTCACCTCCAGAAAGCACTTTAACTTTTTTATCAGATGCTTCTCCGCCAAACATAAAAGCGCCCAATATGTCGCGAATTTTCAAACGGATGTCACCCTTTGCCACACGGTCTATTGTGTCGAATACTGTGAGTTCTCCGTCAAGCATTTGCGCCTGATTCTGAGCATAATATCCAATTTCAACATTATGGCCTAGCTTAAGCGAACCTTTGTATGGAATTTCATTCATAATGCACTTTACCAAGGTCGATTTACCTTCACCATTTTTACCGACAAAAGCTACTTTCTCGCCGCGTTTTATGGTGAGATTTACGTCATGGAACACACAATGGCTGTCATAATCCTTTCGTAAATCTTCGCAAATAACGGGGAAATCGCCTGAGCGCGAACAAGGAGGAAATTTTAGATGCAAGCTCGAGTTGTCTACTTCATCAACCTCGATAGGTACAATTTTTTCAAGTTGCTTTATTCGGCTTTGAACCTGAACGGCCTTAGTCGGTTTGTATCGGAATCGTTCAATAAAGTCCTCAATGTCGGCTATTTCTTTTTGTTGGTTGGCGTAAGCTCTCAACTGTTGTTCCCGACGTTCTGCACGTAGCTTTATGAATTCATCGTACGTTACTTTATAGTCTGTAATCTTACCGCAGGAAATTTCCAGCGTGCGATTAGTCACATTGTTAATGAAGGCACGGTCGTGGCTAACAAGAACAACAGCTCCTGGAGAGCGGCTTAAGAACTGTTCAAGCCAACGAATGCTCTCAATATCCAAATGGTTGGTAGGTTCGTCAAGTAGTAGGACATCCGGTTGGCGAAGAAGCAATTTTGCCAACTCGATTCGCATACGCCATCCACCCGAAAACTCTTTTGTTGGTCGGTTAAAGTCATTACTCGTAAATCCCAAACCAAGTAGAGTTCTTTCCAATTCTGCGTGGTAATTCATGCCACCCATCATTTGGAAGCGTTCACTTTCGTATGTAAAGCGTTCAACCAGATTCATGTAGTCTGCGCTTTCATAGTCAGTTCGTTCCGCCAGTTGGTTGTTAAGTTTCTCAATGCGCTCTTGCATTTCGCTGATGTGTTCGAATGCTTTTTCTGCTTCCTCCATCACGGTATGCTCATCGCTCAGCACCATAACTTGCGGCAAGTAACCAATGCTGATGTCATTCTGTATTGCTACATTGCCACTTGTAGGCAACTGCTGTTTTGCCAGTATTTTTAAGAGCGTAGACTTTCCTGCTCCGTTCTTTCCGACAAGAGCAATGCGGTCTTTTTTATTTATAACAAACGACACGTCCGCAAAGAGCGGACGTGCGCTAAACTCAACAGAAAGATTTTCTACAGATATCATAAAAATACAATTTTCGAACGAGAAAAACTTATTGCATGCAACTGAATTGCATACAATGTAATGCTGATAATGCCAGCGGGGTGTCTGTTTCTAAACAGATCGGAAAATGATCAACTCACACTTGTTAGTAACAGACATCCTACTGGCATTATTTAGTTAAATTAGTTTTCGTTCGAATTTTCTTTTTGAAAGAAATTTCACAAAAACTTTTTAGTAGCTTCGTGCAATAATTACGCGACAAGTAGCAGGTTTACCGCTCACCATGTCAACGCCCAGATTCTCTTGGCTGTAGCCATAAGGCACACAGCGGATTGTAGCTTGTGTTTCAGCCTTGATTTGAGCCTCAGTTTCTTCAGTGCCATCCCAGGGGCAAAGGAAGAAACCGCCATCCTTCACTCGTTCCTTGAACTCTTCATAGTTGTCGCAGGGGAAAATGTTGTCGTCCAGACGTTTTTTGGCCTTGTTGTAAATGTTCGTCTGAATTTCTTCAAGCAGATTCTTTACGTAATCCTCAATACCATCGAACGAAAGGGTTTCTTTCTCCAGCGTATCACGACGCATTAACTCGATAGTATTGTTTGCCAAATCACGTCCACCCATAACCAGACGTACAGGAACGCCCTTCAATTCGTAGTCGGCAAATTTGAAGCCCGGGCGCTTGTTATCAGCGTTATCGTATTTCACACGAATCCCCATAGCCTTCAGGCGTTCGGTCAATCCACCTAATTTTTCATTGAAAGCGGCCAATTCAGTATCACCCTTATAAATAGGAACAATTACAACCTGAATAGGAGCCAAGTGCGGAGGAAGTACCAAGCCATTGTCATCAGAGTGAGTCATGATGAGTGCACCCATCAATCGTGTACTTACACCCCATGAGGTGGCCCATGCGTAATCCATCTTGTTTTCTTTGTCGACAAACTGCACATTGAAAGCCTTGCCAAAGTTTTGACCCAAGAAGTGGCTTGTACCACTTTGCAAAGCTTTACCATCCTGCATCATAGCCTCAATAGTGTAGGTGTCGAGCGCGCCGGCAAAGCGTTCAGTAGCGCTCTTTACACCGCGAACTACGGGAATTGCCATTACTTCCTTGGCAAAGTCTGCATAAACATCGAGCATTTGTTTGGCACGAGCTTCGGCTTCTTCGCGAGTGGCATGCGCCGTGTGACCCTCTTGCCACAAGAATTCTGACGTACGGAGGAACAAACGCGTACGCATTTCCCAACGCATCACATTGCACCACTGGTTGCAGCACAAGGGCAGATCGCGCCATGAATGAATCCATTTGCGGTAAGTATTCCAAATAGTAGTTTCAGAAGTAGGACGGATAATCAATTCCTCCTCAAGCTTTGCTGCAGGGTCAACTACAACACCATCGCCGTCGGGGTTTGCTTTCAGGCGGTAGTGAGTAACTACAGCACATTCTTTAGCAAAACCTTCAACATGTTCAGCTTCCTTTGAAAGAAAACTTTTAGGAATGAGCATTGGGAAGTAAACGTTCTGCACGCCGGTTTCTTTAAAACGGGCATCGAGTGACTGTTGGATTTTTTCCCAAATAGCATAACCGTAAGGTTTGATTACCATACAGCCACGCACGTCTGCCTGTTCTGCCAAATCGGCTTTAACTACCAATTCATTATACCAGCGTGAGTAATCGACGCTACGCTTTGTAAGATCTTTGAGTTCTTTTGCCATTTTGATTTTGCGTATAGTTGCCACGGAGTAATCTAACAATTTTTAGTCATTTTACTGCTTAGTGGCATTTAATAATTTATTCTTGACCGCAAAAATACAAATAAAAGGGCAGAAAAAGATGCTAGTAATATGTCTTTTTGTATCTTTGCCCCAACTAATATCATCATTCAATCAAATTATTAACGTTATGACAAAGATGAAATTATCAGTTTGTGCTCTTAGCGTAGCTATGCTTCTGAGCAGTTGTGGTGGTATGACAAATACCGCCAAAGGTGGTCTGATTGGTGGTGCCGGTGGTGGTGCTTTAGGTGCTTTGGTTGGCCAATTCATTGGTAAAGGTAAAGGTGCCGCAATTGGTGCAGCTGTAGGTACTGCAGTTGGTGCTGGTGCTGGTATTCTGATTGGTAACAAAATGGATAAGGCTAAGAAAGCTGCAGAATCTGCTAATGCTGAGGCTGAAATCCTTACAGATAAAGATGGTACGCAGTATGTTCGTGCTACTTTCGACAGTGGTTTGTTGTTTAACACTGGTTCTGCAACTCTCAGCGCTCCTGCAAAGACGTCTATCAACAAATTTGTCAATGGACTCGTAGCTGAAGACAATACTTACAACATTGCTATTGCCGGATTTACCGACAATGCTGGTTGGAAAAATTGTACTGCTGAGCAGAGCAAAGCTAAGAACCTTGAGTTGTCGCAGCAACGTGCAAACTCTGTGAAGACCCAAATCGTAATGGCCGGTTATCCTTCTGCTCGCCTTGTAAGTGTTCAAGGTTATGGCGAAGATAATCCCGTTGCTGACAACTCTACGGCTGCCGGTAAGGCTGAAAACCGTCGTGTTGAGGTTTACATCATTCCTAGCAAGGAAATGATTGAGGCTGCTAATGCTGCTTCTAAGTAAGGTTGATTTTCTCTCATTATTCTGAGAAACTTCTTTATACCAAAGAGGGTTGAGTGTACGCAATGATAGCTGTACACTTAACCCTCTTTTTTTAGATAAGGAAGCTGGTTGAAAAAAGCCTGGTAGAAATAGGTGCGATATTCGGTAATGAAGAAAAGTCATCAAGGCTATTCTGGTCTGTTATGAATTTAACAAACAACTTTTATGTTTGTATTTGCGATATAATAAAAGTGAAATTTCTAAGTTCCGTGTTTCTTGAATTTTCGAGTAAAAAGCACGTCAAGGATGCCCTGCTTATGTTGTTTTTAAAAGTGCTGATTCTCAATAGTTCCGCGATTGTACGAATTTATTCCAAGACTTTGCAAACTAGCTCGGAACTAATTCAAACTAGGTCGGAACTAAATTCAACTGGCTTGGAACTAATTTTCAGAATCGCGGAGTAATTTTAATCAACAAGCCCAAGTGTGCATAAAACAACCGATTTGTAGCAGCAAATATTAAACTGAGATTTAGATAAATTTTGCTTTTTCAAGGGAACTCGTTTAACATTTAGTCTTGCTTTAGTCGTGTTAAAAAGCGAATTCGAACAAATCAAAAGTGCGCTTTAATCTTTACTTTTCCGATTTACTTAAAGGTTGTAGCCTAAATATTAGGATAAACAGAAAAAGGCATTAAAAGCGCACTTTTGATACATACAAAGATTGCTTGTAGCAGTAGTGTTTAAACGATGGCATCAAATTGTATGGGAAGTAGGGTAGAAGCGTCGTCTACGATTCGCACCTTATCTTTTCCACACATGAGTATTCTGAATGCTTGCTGAGTGCGGGTTTGTGCTTCGATGAGTGCTTGGCGACAAATTCCGCAAGGCGATATAGGGCATACCGTAAAATCACCGTCAGACCCCCGTGCAGCTATAGCTATTGCTTTGATTTTTTCGTTGGGGTATTCTGATTGCGCATAAAATAAGGCCGTACGTTCCGCACAGGTTCCGGCTCCAAAGGCCGCATTTTCTTGGTTGCTTCCTTGTATGATTAAGCCATTGGTTAGCAAAATGGCTGCTCCAACATGAAAGTTAGAGTAGGGTGCATAGCTTTTGTAGGTAGCCTCGCGAGCAGCGTTTGTCAATTCACTATCGGTGTTATATAATTCGTTATAGGTACATTCTTGATATTCGACGCTAATTTTTATTGTATTCATTGTCTAAATCGTTTATAGGGTTTGCATGATTGTGTCTGTTTCTTTATGCCAATTGTTGGCTTAGATGAAGCGAATATAAGAAAGATTGTGCAATACCACTCACAAAACGTCTAAAAATATTCCTTGATTATTCAAAAAATACCTATATTAAAATATTACTCAAAATACTTAAGGACAAAAACAGTTTCTAATATGGCTGCATAAAATTAGTTTAGTATTTTTGTAACCAAATATGGCATAACTTTGTTCCATAGGGAGTCTTTTGGTTTACTCCTTCATGAGCATGCCGTCAAAATTGAATGATATGTATGAAAATTATACCGAATTGCTGATTGAAGGATTGACTCGTGGTAAAGAACTGCAAGAGGCATACATTTTGGTATTACGCGATAGAAATGGTGAGAATTTTATGCCTATTCTTCTTTCGGCCCATGAATATGAAATGATTGCTTCAGCATTAAATCAACAGGATTTTTCTTGTTCGAAATTGATGAATCAGTTAGCAAGACGAGTTGGTATGCGACTTTTGGGTGTCAGATTGCTGCAGCCACGAAATGGACAGACACAAGCATTGATTGATTTTGAATGGATCAATGAAGTTGTGTCGATTGCGGTTCCTATGGCAGAAGCTGCAGTTGCAGCTTTGGAAGAAGGAGCTTCATTTTGGGTACAAAAAGACGTTCTTGCCCATCAAGTAAATTTTACCAATACATCAGACCGGATGACATTGCCCATTAGTGCAATGAACGATAAATTACTGCATGATGCACTTCAAGCAGCTGTCGATGAAGATAATTTTGAGCTGGCAAGCATTTTGCGCGATGAACTGAAAAAGCGTAATCCGGATACTCCAAACGATATTAATTGATTATGAAAGAAACCCGCATATTTTATGTGCCCGAGGGCGTTAATGGTACTTATGGTGAACTTCCAGCAGAGGAAGCCAGCCATGCAGTGCGCGTACTGCGAATGAAAGAGGGAGATGCTTTGACTGTAACGGATGGCCGAGGCATGTTTTATCATGCTGTCATAACTTTAGCAAGTCAAAAACATTGTCAGTTTGAAGTTGAGAAAGAGTGGCAAGATGAGAAGTTATGGCATGGAGGTATTCATTTAGCGGTGGCACCAACCAAGAACATGGACAGGATGGAGTGGTTTGCAGAAAAAGCAACGGAAATAGGTGTTGACCGTATTTCGCTCTTAAACTGTGCAAATTCAGAACGTAGGGTAGTGAAGACCGAGCGTTTGGAGAAAATTGTGGTTTCAGCCATGAAGCAAAGCCATAAAGCCTTTAAGCCTACGGTTGATGTCATGACTGATTTTGAAAAGTTTATTGCACAACCTTTTTGCGGACAAAAGTTTATTGCACATTGTTATGCTCCTGAGGACGTAGAAGATAATGTCAGCAAGGAATATGCAACTGACAATGAGGAAAATATTCATCTGACTGCGCGTAATTTTTTAGGAGACTTGCTCAGTAGTTCGGATAACTCATTGGTTCTAATCGGCCCTGAAGGAGACTTTAGTGTCAAGGAGGTAAAAATGGCTATTGCTGCTGGATTTCAACCTATAAGTCTGGGAAAAAGTAGGCTTAGAACAGAAACGGCGGCTTTGGTGGCTGTACATTTAATGTATTTGGCAAAGCGTAGATAAAAACGTACGAAGGTATTTTTGCAATTTAACTATGAACAGTTTACTAACCCTATATAAGGAATGGTGTGGCAAGGCACCTCACAAAATTGAAACATTGCCCAAGGCAGGAAGCAATAGACAGTACGTTCGTATGTTTGCGGCTGATGGCTCATCTGTAATTGGAGTAATTGGAACTTCAACTGACGAGAACCGCTGTTTTGTGTATTTAGCAAGCCATTTTACCGCTCAATCGTTACCCATGCCCAAAATATATGCGTTCAGCGATGATGAGTCGTGCTATATACAAGAGGATTTGGGTGATACCTCTTTATATAAAGCATTGGCTAAGGCAAGAGCAAACCAATATTATTATAGTTCAGAAGACAAAGAACTGTTGTCCAAAACAATAAAAGGTTTGGCCAGGGTGCAAGTTAAGGGAGTGGAAAACTTGGATTTTAGCAGATGCATTGAACCAAAGCGTTTTGATAAAACAGCTGCTATGTTCGACCTGAACTATTTCAAGTATTGCTTTTTAAAAACGACGGATTTACCTTTCGATGAAGTAAAACTTGAAGCTGACTTCGTGAACTTGGCACACGATTTGGTTGGCTGCACAGATTCGGGGCAATATTTTTTATATCGTGACTTTCAAGCACGCAACATCATGCTTGACGAATACGGCAATCCTCATTTTATTGATTTTCAAGGGGGAATGCAAGGGCCGCTACAGTATGATGTGGCTTCATTTTTGTGGCAGGCGTCTGCACGTTATTCACAAACAATGAGAGAACAACTTATCAGTGATTACATTGAAGAGTTGCGACAGCTTTTGCCGAATTTTGATGAAGAGAGTTTTCGATATCGTCTACAACTGTTTGTCTTGTTCAGAATTCTCCAGGTTCTGGGTGCTTATGGTTTGCGAGGTTATGTTGAACGAAAAAAATATTTTCTCGATAGTATACCATTGGCAATTCAAAACTTGCGTTGCGTACTTTCAGATGGAGTGGGGCTACCTTATGCATACTTAAATTCAGTGTTGCATAAGCTCGTAAATTTACCTCGGTTCAGCAGTCAGCAACCTTCTGAATTGTCAGATAAGACTAAGCAGGCAGATGATACGCGATTGACTGTTCGTGTTTTTAGCTTTAGTTATAAAAAGGGTATACCAGAGGATACTTCAGGTAATGGAGGCGGTTATGTGTTTGATTGTCGGAGTACGCATAATCCCGGACGATATGAACCTTATAAGAAACTGACCGGATTAGATGAGCCTGTGATTAAGTTCTTGGAAGAGGATGGTGAAATTCTCACATTTCTGGATTCTGTTTACAGATTGGCAGATGTACATGTAGCTCGTTATCTGGAAAGAGGATTTACTAATTTGATGTTCAGTTTTGGCTGTACGGGCGGACAGCATCGCAGTGTGTATTCAGCGCAGCATTTGGCAGAACACATACACAAGAAGTTTGGAATTACTGTAAAAGTGTGTCATCGCGAACAAGGTATTGAAGCAACTTATCCGGCTTTGGTGGCAAAGAGTCATACAGATTAAAAAGTAGTACAAATTAGTGCGGAAACACCTCAGTTTTAATAGTTTGAGTTAATTAAGTCTGTGATATGCCAAGTCTGCTTGCTTTTGCAGTATAGTTAAGTTAGTATAAAAATAACAATTTGAGTGTGTGTATTTCAGAATTAAATGTAACTTTGCTATCGACCTACGAAATAACATAATATGAGTAAAGACGTCTATCAGCCCATTTACGCTGCATTAGCTGCCAATAACTTGACTGATGCTCAAGAATTGGTTAATCAAGCAATTGTCTCATACGGAGAAAATGCTCAGCTTTACTATTTACAAGGTAAAGTGTATATGAAGCAATCAGCATGGACAAAAGCTATAAGTAGTTTCCTGAAAGCCGAAGAATTGGAGCCGGAAGGACCTGCCAAGGAGTGCCGTTTGATGCTTATAGACATTATGGAGTTCTATAATAAGGACATGTTTAATCAGTAATATATAACAAATCTTTGAAATCTGTTTTTGCAGTAATAATCTATTATTGATTTAACTTGCAGAAATACGATATATAAGAATCTGACAAGTAATCATAATCTATTAACTATGAGCAAAATGAAAGGTGCCCTTGTCATTGACACTGAGAGATGCAAGGGGTGCGGCTTATGCATTGTTGCTTGCCCAACGCAAACGCTCGCATTATCTAAAAACGAGGTAAATCACAAAGGGTATGCATTCTGTGAAGAAGTGAACGATACTTGTATCGGTTGTTCATCTTGCGCTATTGTGTGTCCAGATGGTTGCATCAGTGTTTACCGAAAAAAAGTTGAATAATCATATACTATCCTTCCATGAAAGAAGAAAACGAAATACTCCTTCTTAAAGGAAATGAAGCTATTGCCCACGCTGCAATCCGCTGTGGATGCGACGGCTACTTTGGTTATCCTATTACACCGCAAAGTGAAGTGCTTGAAACATTAGCCGAACTCAAACCTTGGGAAACCACAGGTATGGTTGTGTTGCAGGCAGAAAGCGAGGTGGCATCAATTAATATGGTATATGGCGGTGGAGGCTCTGGTAAACGAGTTATGACTTCATCGGCTTCACCTGGTGTAGCTTTAATGCAGGAAGGCATTAGCTATATGGCTGGTGCAGAGGTTCCGGGCTTGATTGTAAACGTTCAGCGCGGTGGTCCCGGATTAGGTACTATTCAGCCTTCGCAGAGTGACTATAACCAGGCTACTCGTGGTGGCGGTAATGGTGACTATAATGTAATTGTCTTGGCTCCGGCTTCTGTACAGGAAATGGCTGATTTTGTAGATTTGGCCTTTACTTTGTCATTCCGTTATCGTAATCCGGCAATGATTCTCTCAGATGGTGTCATTGGTCAGATGATGGAAAAAGTGGTTCTTCCTCCCTACAAACCTCGTAGAACAGAAGAAGAAATAGCCAAAGAATGCCCCTGGGCTGCTAATGGACATGGATTGAAACAGCGTAAGCCCAATGTTATTACCTCTCTTGAACTTGAATCAAGCATAATGGAAGTCAGAAACTTGCATCTTCAAGAGAAGTATAAAGAAATCAAAGAAAAAGAAGTGAGATACGAAACAAAGCAGCTGGATGATGCTGATTATGCAATCGTCGCTTTTGGTTCTGCTTCTCGTATTTCGCAGAAAGCCATAGAAATAGCACGTAAACGTGGTATTAAGGTGGGTTCTTTCCGTCCGATTACTTTGTGGCCGTTCCCCGAAAAGGAAATAAAGGAACTGGCTAACAAGGTTAAGGGTATCCTCGTTGTGGAAATCAATGCCGGACAAATGGTATTTGATGTTCGCAATGCAGTTGAAGGTAAAGTTCCTGTTGAACAATATGGCCGTCTTGGTGGTATTGTGCCTGATCCCGATGAAATTGTGGAAGCTCTTGAAAGACTCCAGAGATAATTTCCTATTTGTTTTTGCTGTATTTGCTAAATATAAATAGTTGGCAAATGGCAAATTATATCAGACATCCCTCATTATATTTCTATCCTGAATATTTACATGCTGAATTCACCGTTTGACAACGACAAAAGTATATTAGAACGCTTGAAGCATCCAGAAATGGAAGCCCGGAAACGTAAGGCCGGAAAGAACCTTTTTATTCGCAATATCCTGAATAGCTTGTTTATCTTATTGGCAATTATAGCTATGGTTGGAATATTGTTTGCTGATAAGGGTAGTAGCTTGACCATTTGGTATGGATTAGGACTTTTTGCTGTTCTTATTAAAATGGTTGAAGTGGTGCTGCGGATGCCTGGATTAAATAAGTAACGAATACATTTCTCTTATATCGTCATCTATGACACGAGAAGATATTATAAAGCCCGAGAATTTGGTTTATGAGAAACCAAAACTCTTGAACGATATGGGTATGCATTATTGCCCTGGTTGTTCGCATGGTGTTGTTCATAAACTCATTTCTGAAGTAATCGCAGAAATGGGAATGGAAGACCATACTATTGGCATTAGTCCTGTAGGTTGTGCTGTTTTTGCTTATAGATACATTGATATTGACTGGCAAGAAGCAGCTCATGGACGTGCGCCTGCATTAGCTTCGGCTTGTAAGCGTTTATGGCCTGACAGATTGGTGTTTACTTACCAGGGTGATGGAGATATGGCTTGTATTGGTACGGCTGAAACAATCCATGCCTTGAACCGTGGTGAGAACATTACTATGATTTTCATCAATAATGCTATTTACGGCATGACGGGTGGACAAATGGCACCTACGACATTGGTAGGTATGAAAACAGTGACTTGTCCTTACGGTCGTGATCCTCAACTCCATGGCTATCCGCTTAATATAACTGACCTTGCTGCTAATCTGGAAGGAACAGCTTATGTAACGCGTCAGAGTGTTCATAGTGTAGCTGCAATTCGTAAAGCAAAGAAAGCTATCAGAAAGGCTTTTGAAAACTCTATGGCAGGAAAAGGTTCAAACCTTGTCGAAATAGTTGCAACCTGTTCATCTGGCTGGAAATTATCTCCTGTTAAGGCAAACCAGTGGATGGAAGAACACATGTTCGATTTTTATCACGTGGGTGACTTAAAGGATAAATAGTTGGGTTGCTACCATATAGTAAAGAATTCTCTTACATTCATAGAAGTGAATTAACCATGAAACAAGAAATAATTATATCAGGTTTCGGTGGACAGGGTGTACTTTCCATGGGCAAAATTCTTGCTTACGCTGCACTGATGGAGGGAAAGGAAGTGACCTGGATGCCTGCTTATGGACCTGAGCAACGCGGTGGTACTGCTAATGTAACAGTGATTATTAGTGAGGAGCCTATATCGTCTCCTATCCTCAGTAGTTACGATTCTGCAATATTGCTAAATCAACCCTCTCTTGATAAGTTTCAACCTAAAGTAAAACCGGGTGGAACTTTAATTTACGATAGCTTTGGCATCATTGAAAAACCTGTGAGAACAGACATCGAGTCATGGCAAATTCCTGCAATGGAAGCTGCTGCAGAAATGGCTATGATGAAATGTTTTAACATGTTTGTTCTTGGTGGCTATTTGAAACTTCATCCCATAGTTTCCATCGAGAGTGTTATGAAAGCGCTTCGCAAAACTTTGCCTGAGCGTCATCATGGACTTTTACCCATGAATGAACAGGCCATACTGAAAGGTATGGAAATCATTCATCAGTAAGTAATATAAATTAATTATTTATGGCTAACAGAAGACAACTCAAGAAGAGTGTAAAGATGCTAACTGGCGAGTTATTCGCTGATTGCGTTGCTTTAAGCATGTGCCAACAAGGCAACAAAGAGAAGTTGGATGAACTCATGAAGGAAGTTATCGAACTGCATATGGATTATGTAGCTCGTATCAGCCATACTGAACGAGGTTCAGAGAAGGTGTTCTATAAGAAACTTAAGCAAGAGTTCACTGAAAAAGTAAACGACTTGAGCAATCGCATTATCAATGCATAGTATTACATAAACGAAACGTCAAATTGCCTGCTTTCAGTTCTTACGTTCTTAACTACTAAAGAATAGTTGAAAGATATGAGGCGATTTGACGTTTTATATTGAGCTGTTTTTATATGCTGTTTCGTTTGTATAGCATTGCTTGATGATTGTTGTGATGAACGAATGAACTATACGGTCATTGAAGTTGACTTTATCCATGTTTATCGAAATGAACAAGCAAACCTATACATTATAACTATTAGTAGAAAGATAAGTTACATGATTCAGAAGCTTTGTCGTGCAGTATTGTTTTCCTGGTTAGGGTGGAAAGAAGAGGTTGATCAACCCCGTCCGCCAAAATGTATTATTTGTGTGGCACCACACACTAGCAATTATGATTTCTTAATAGGTAAGGCTTATTATACTGCAATAGGACTGACGTCAAACTTTTTAATGAAAAAAGAATGGTTTGTAGGTCCATTAGGCTATATATTTAAAAAAATGGGAGGTATACCTGTAGAGCGGAGTAAGCATACAAGTATGACTGATCAGTTAGCGGAAGTTGCGCGTAAATCTGCAAATTTTTCCCTTGCTGTAACACCAGAAGGTACAAGATCAAAAGTAACACAATGGAAGCGTGGGTTTTATTACATTGCATTAAAGGCAAACATTCCTATATTGCTGTATGCGATAGATTATCCTACCAAACGTATTGTTTGTAAGCGTACGATTCATCCTTCAGGAGATATCGAAGCAGACATGCGGAGTATTATGGAATACTATAAGGATTTTAATGGAAAGTATCCAGAAAAGTTCGCTATCGAACAGTTATAATATTTAGTCGTCCCTTAAGAATATCTTTTTCTGTTGATATTCAGTAATTTAGTCTATAAAATTCTTTGATAAATCTGCAAGTTTTAGTACCTTTAGGTCAAGAAACTTGCAGATTTTATGATTAAAAAGACGAATAATATCCCATCTTTATTCAGTAGCCTGTCAGACATGCTGAATCAATCTCACCCACTTTACCAGTTAGCAGACAAAATAGATTGGGAAAAATTTGAAACAGCCTTTCAACCATTATATTGTCAGGACAATGGCCGTCCCGGCAAGCCAATCCGTTTAATGTGTGGTATGCTCATCCTAAAACATCTTCGTAATCTGTCAGATGAGTCATTGGTGGAACAATGGAGCGAAAATGCTTATTATCAGTATTTTTGTGGCATGCAAG
>ENA-OXEY01000023-OXEY01000023.1-human-gut-metagenome-genome-assembly--contig:-NODE-23-length-77504-cov-16.360547_pt1 | contig 77504 bp, 68 predicted proteins | sample MGYA00249365_ERZ652263 | MGnify/ENA primary metagenome ERZ652263 (study PRJEB26925, sample SAMN05826763) | human gut metagenome | biome: ENVO:2100002; feature: ENVO:00000062; material: ENVO:00002003...
TTCTATAAGTATAGCTTGTTCAACATTTCGTGTCTATGGTTATATTCTAGCACCAGGTGTTGATCTGAAGGACAGAAAAATTAAACACATATTTACAGAAATTGTAGATGTGGACACAATGATACAGTCATTAGGAAGGAAAAGAAGTCTTGCAAAAGATGATACTTGTTACTTTTATATTAGACTATATCAGAAAAAAGGGTTACAAGGATTCATCAACAGGATCAACTATCACTTAGAACCAGTCGAACTGTATAAATCCGATTATGAGGATTTTTACAAGAAATACGGTGATGGTAAGCAGAGAGAAAAACTGAATAAAAACAAGATATTCTATAATCTGTTCAAGAAGAAAAATATATATGGTCAGATTAAAGTCAATGAATGTAAATTCAGAAAATACAGCCAAGACTACGATATGTTTACCAGTATGAAAGAGTTAGGACACAAAGGGTATTTAGAAGATATTCTGGAAGAATCTCTGACCAGTAATGCAGAAGAAATGGTATGCAATGTTGAGGAAATGGATAAATTTATTCTGTTTCTAAAATCCATAGAAGGAAAAAGATTATATGTAGAAGACCAACAGTATATCAAAGAAGAATTTGAAACAATCGGATTAAAGTTGAGATATAAGGGAATCAATACATTTAATGGTGCATTGGAAGATAATTACAAAAATTTGTATAAGAGCAGATTCTACAGTGCAGACATAAACGATAAATCTTATGTTGACAAGAGAAGAGTTCTTGATAATGGTTTACCAAATCCAAACAGAGATAAAAGATACTGGATTTTAGAGGATAGATCTGCTGTTGGAGATTCGAGCTGACAAGACCAAGAAGAAAACTGTGGGGGCAAATCCACATTTATGTATATAATGTCATTTTTGTGAATCTGACCCCAAGGATAAAATAGTGTCCTACTTTCTTTGAAACCAACCTTTTCTACTAAGCTACACAACGCAATCAAAGATTGCTGTTCCGCTAAGTGAAAAGCCTGCGCCAAAGAAAGATAGCAAAGAAAGCGCACGAATTAGCGAATATATCTAATAGAAACTTAATTTGAGCGTACCTTGAATGGCTCAAAATATGAATTAAACATTATAATTCATACGATAAAGAGAGAGTATGTCGGCTGCCTATCGGCATCCGAAATAAGCACCCTCTATTTATCTGAATAATAAGTTTACAATTTTTCACTTGATGGAAGGATAATTATATATATGAGTAAGACGATTACAGAGAAAAAATATTACAGAGTTTCCAATATAAATAAAGATTATAACGGATTATTGGATGTTCCTTTTGGTATATGGATTACAACACATAGCTTTGAAGTAATAAGTTCTATGAAATGGGAAAAAGCATATAAACTATGCACTCAAATTACTGGGAAAATTATTGATGAAAGTGTTAAAAACTGCTGCATTTTTGTCTATTTAGATGGTGCTAATTATGATAAAGAAGAATATAGGCAAGTTACATGGGATGAACTTATGAAAGAGTGTACACCTGTAGAAGTAATTGTGTATGAATAAAGGAAAATAGATATTACGATGACAATAGAAAAAGCATATGAAAAATTTTATAAATTATTGGAACAGATTGACAATTCAGATATTCCATCAAGTGAACAGTATGAACTGTATCAAGATATGGAATTTGAAATTGAACAGAAAAGACAACAAGCGTATGCAGATATGCATAATTATTGATAAAGGAGATTTTAATAATGGCAAATAAAAATAACAAATATTGTTGTATGTGTGGAAGTAAAAAAGATGAAGTAGATAAGCTGATAAAGGGTGAATACGGCTATATCTGTGATAACTGTATCAGTATTGCAAGTGAGTTACTCAATGATGAAGAAGAGGAAAATATCACAAATAATATGCAGTTGGCTACACCTTCACAGATTAAAGCACATTTGGATCAGTATGTGATTGGACAGGATGAAGCAAAGAGAACACTTGCAGTTGCGGTCTACAATCACTATAAGAGATTAAAGCAAAATAAAAAATCAGATGTTGAGATACAGAAGTCCAATATCCTTATGATTGGTTCAACCGGGAGTGGTAAGACATATCTTGCACAGTCACTTGCTAAATTCTTAGGTGTTCCATTTGCTATTGCTGATGCTACCTGTTTAACTGAGGCTGGTTATGTCGGCGAAGATGTTGAAACCATGTTAAGAACACTCTTACAGAATGCAAATTATGACATTGAATCAGCACAGAGAGGAATTATCTATATTGACGAGATAGATAAGATTAGTCGTAAAGGCGAGAATGTTTCTATCACAAGAGATGTATCTGGCGAGGGAGTACAGCAAGCACTTCTTAAAATCATCGAAGGTACAGTATCAGAAGTGCCAGTTACAGGTGGTAGAAAACATCCACAAGCTGAAACAATAAAGATTGATACATCGAACATACTTTTCATCTGTGGTGGAGCTTTTGACGGAATTGATAAAATCATCGGAAAGGAAGAGACACATAATTCTATTGGATTTGGTGCTAATGTTGCCGATAAAAAGGAATCAGTTGCCGATTTGTCAAAGGTTGAGTAGCACGATCTTGTGAAATATGGACTTATGCCAGAGCTTATAGGCAGACTTCCTATTATTACAACACTTAATCCGCTATTAGAGGATGATTTGGTACATATTCTCACAGAGCCTAAAAATGCTATCACAAAGCAGTACCAGGAGTTATTATCTATGGATGGTGTTAAGCTGGAATTTGAGGACAAAGCATTGAGAAAGATTGCTGAATTGGCTATTAAAAAGAAAACAGGTGCAAGAGGTCTTAGAAGTATCATTGAATCGGCTATGCAGAAAGTCATGTTTGATGTTCCTGATATGGCAAGTGCAAAGAAAGTTGTTGTAACTGCTGATTGTGTGGAAGGAAAAGCGGATGCATTGGTTTATGGTGCAAGGAATAAAAAGATAGCGTAAACTTCCACAAAATATTGGGGAAGCTAACACCCCTGCCGATACACAGCAATTTTAGAGTCTTGTAATTATTAGAAGACTCTAAGTGTCACACTCTAAAACTTTCGGTTCACCATAGGAGAGGTACATCCAGAACCTCACCTGCGTCAAATATGACTCACCCTTTTGAGCCAAGTGAAAAAGTTTTTAACTTGCCAAATGAACCCTTCCAATCGGACGAATCAAGGTGTGGAAAAATTACCACAGGTTGAATCATCTTGTCACAACTAATGATTCAAATCCGAAACTTTCGGACTTGGCAATTCCGAATTATTCTAAACTGCCAAAAGAAAAAATTTTTACTTTGCCAAAATACTTCCACGGAATTGGTGTAAGTGATAGAAAAGCACAAGCCCAAGTTGGACATGTGCTATCATATGAAAAAGTTTTTAATTTGATATAACTTAGAAAGACCATCATGGACTAATCATGTTTACCAATTTTGGTAAAGTTGGATAAAGCTTACGGCAAATTTACCACAAGCATCAAAAAAGCCTTTACCAAATTTGGTAAACCCTATTCAGATATGCACACAATGCACTTCCAACAAAAGAAAAGTGCTGCTTTATAATAATTAGAAACCTGCACTTTTACAAAATTGTGGACATTAAATTTCAGAAGGAGAATATACAATATATGGATAATAATTTAGGTAACGGTTACCAAAATAATGATAATGAAGAAAAAAGAAAAGTAGGAAGACCACAAAAAATAGATCCAAGAATGATGTTGAGATTAAAACAAGTATATTCTGGAACAAAAGCAAATAAAAGACATTTGCAAAATCATTATTATCAGATGTGTTCGGTAATGCCAATAATAAGATATAATACCGAACATCCCATAGATAATTTCTCGTTTTTATATAAAGACGATGTCTATATGAAAGAAACTGTTTTCACAGAATTAGGAAGAACTGAAAAAATGTTAGAAGAGTTTTTTACAAATGAAGAAGCAGAGCAATACATTATAAATATGGCTATTGAGATATGTGAGTTAGCTAAAACTCAAAAACTCACATCAAGAATAGTAGAAAGAATTGTGAGACAAGATCGACAAGAATTGAAGGAAAAGTTGAAACGTGGTGAGTGATTAAATTATGTATATCGTTGCAAGATACAGAGATAAAAAATATGAAATCTCAATGAGGCAGTCATACAGAGAAAATGGTCTGCTTATTGATAATCAGAATGGCGAGATTACAAAAGTGAGCAATAAGCCTAGTTTTATGCAGATTGTGAAGTAAATCTTATGTTTTTATGTCAATAATTAGGGGCGTAGAAAAATAGGTTTGGAGAGGAAAGAACTCTCCAAACCATGTTAATTCATAGCGTTCCACTCATTTGTAAGTCTTGTAAGTGTTTCATCATCTAAAGCTGATGATTTTGATATTATATCGTGAGTACACTTAGAACATTTAGGGCAAATTAAACGATACATAATGCCAAGTTCGTCACTTTGAGATTTAGGTTGCACATTACAATTTGAACAATTATTTATTTTCATAATGTAATCCTCCTTTAAAGCTTATGTAATTATTAATTATGTAATGGGAAAAGAAAAAAGTCAATACATAACAAATTTATTGTGTGATAAAAGAACATGAAACAATCGTTTCAAATCCCCATATTTTTATTTGAATAAAGTGGTGGGTAGCCACTATAAAAACCCTGTGTGCAGCGAAATAGTCTAACGGTTGGAGATGATCACCGAGACTTGAAAAAGTAGACACATAAATTGAATAAGAGTAATTAATATGTTATGCTTTCCTTAAATAAGAGGAGAGCGCATAAATGACAATTGTATTTATAATTATATTGATTTATTTAACTGGTATAGAACCATACTTAAAAAAGAATGCAAGTTTTAAAACAAAAAAGCTTTTAGATATATTTCGATATATTATGTTATATATTGTGATGATTTCTTGCTTTTCAGAAAATAAAATAGGGTTATGTTTGATTACTGCATTTTGCGTGTTATCAAGTACGATTCAATTATGTTTATATGTGAAAGTGGAAAATAAAAAAGAAACAGATGATTTTAAAATGACATTAATGTCCTGTACTGTAGAACTGTTTGTTTCTATGGCATTAACTTATTATACATTATATGTAATAAACCCTAACTGGTTTCAGGTAAACGATGTTTTATTGGATTCAGTATGGCAGAAATTATTTGAATTTATTTATCTTACATTTTCAATAGTAACAACTTATAGCAGTGGAGTTATTGTTTTAACAGGAATAGTACCTAGAATTTTTCAAATTTTTCATACAATAATTGCTCTCACAGTATTGGCAAAAACTTTGAATTTGATTTTTGAAAAGGAAAAGTAAATTGTATTTACCAACCGTCAATTACGATGGTTGGTATTTTTTTACCATTTTCAAGAGTTGTTACATAGGTTTTCAATGCTTGTGTAATGGCTTTTCGTGCGTAATTCACGCAATTATCCGTAATGATTCAGATAACAACAGAATAATCAAAAAAGTTTCTTCCTAAGTGGAGAATATATTAAGTAGAGAGCAGTTTATAAACATAGCTTAGTAGAATAGAGAGGTGGATTATCATAGGAAAGAAAACTATAAATTATACAAAAGAATTAAAACCAGTATACATAGAGTCAATGCAAGCAAATCAAGTGTATATAGGTGCGTTAAAAAATGAGGGAACTGTAACTTATAAGATAAAAGATAAATGGGTAGAATTGAGTAGGGTATCTACTAGAAAAGCAGTACTTGCAGATAGTTTATTTCTTAGATTTATGGATGAAAGTATTACAAGAATTGGTGGTAAATTTAGCAAGGACTTTATGATATTAAAGTTTGATTATGATGCTGAATATAAAATTAATGGTGGAGAACCCCAAAAGATAAAGAAAGACGATTTAAGAACATATTACTATACGAATGGAGTGACATTTACTTCTGAGGTTAAGGACACAAAAAAGAGGAAACAGGCAAAGGAAGAGGAAAGATGTCATCCAATACATTATAAGATGCTTATGAGATCTCCGGGCAAAGCAAAAGATGGAGAATGTGTATTTATTAGAGATAATCTGTATCATAAAGCTATAAATTTTTTGACTATGGGTTTATACGACATAATGGATGAGCAATCAAAACAGAATCCAGATAAAATATTTAAGATAGTTGAATTATCAGCATATCTTACATTAACAACAGCATCTGCCAATGATTACATAAAGATCCCTTGGAATAGAATACTTGTTGTTCCAGATGAGGAAGTCTATTCCAAACCACAAAAGGCTGTAATTGTAAGCAATAAATCTGTGCCATATACATATGAGGAAAAAGAGTTTTTTATTCATTTTGACGATTCACATATTGAAGAACTTATTAACAAGAAGGGTTTTACATTTGATAAGGATAAAGCAATCAATGATAATCTTAAATACATTGAGAAGACAAAGGAAGCTCTTAAAGATAATGGTATTAGATGGAATGGAAACTATGGTCATTCAGAGATAACTAAAAGAGAAGAAATAAGACAAGAATGTGATGCAAATTATGTTTCTGATGAGAGGGTAGAAAATATTCTGTGGGATGGAATGGGATTAATTGATGAATCAAATTTTCCTAAAAATATGAATGGGTTTATATATTGTAGGTCACATTTCTTCAAGAGTTGTTTGTTCCGTGGAAACATTCAAGAATTTTTCAGGGACTATTGTGCGGAAAATGGAATTGACTACAATAGTTTTACTACTGAGAAAATTGATTTGTTTGGACGAAAACTAAGCTTATCTAATATTGATGTTGTTATTACAGATAAATCACTAAAATGGTTGAAGTTTGTTGATGTGATGGGAGGAACGCAAAAAGAAGCGTTTAAATTCTATAAAAATTATATGAAAGAACATGATAATTGGTTTACAATTGTAAAGACAGCTCATCCTAGTAAATGGGGAGATATGCAGTTGATGGCTTATCAAATGAATAATTCACTGCCTACTACAGATGAAAAGGTTCTTTCCAGAATTGCAGGAGATTCAGTTGATTATATTAAAGAGTTAAAGAGAACAACAGATACAGCATATTTACAATATCTCAATCAAAAGAAAAATAATTTCAATATTAATGAAGTTATGTTGGCACTGGTAAAATGGAATCCTGATTTTAGAAGGACAGCATTTTTTAGGGATAAAAAGACTAAGGATATAAGCAAACTAAAAAATGAATATTTTAAACAGGGACGATTGTTACAGAATGGGGATAATCTCACTGTTATGGGAAATCCGATTGCTTTATTACTGAAAGCAGTTGGTGCAAATCCATTAGATGAAGGAATATTCGAGATGGAAACAGATGCGATTCAGTGTTATACAGCAAGATTTAAGGATGGTGAGAGAATGGCTGCCTTTAGAAGCCCTCATAATTCACCGAATAATATTTTACATTTTCATAATGTCTATTCAGACAAATTATCTAAGTATTTTGCTAATTTAGGTCAAAATGTAATTGTAATAAACATGATTGGAACGGATGTACAGGCTAGAGCCTCGGGAATGGATGAAGACACAGACTTTGTTTATACAACAAATCAACCAGACCTTGCGGAGCTTGCGAGAAAAGCCTATATAAATTATCCGACTATCATCAATGGTGTGGCAGAAAAGGGGAATAGTTCATATCATTTTAGATTAGAAGATTTTGCACAAATGGATAATCAAATTGCAGCAGCACAGCAATCTATTGGCACATCTACAGATACAGCACAACTAGCTTTGAGTTATTACTATGATGAAGGTATGGATGAGGGAATTGATGGAGAAGAATTAAAAAAGTGTTTTGTAATATTGTCTGTAATTGGTCAAATTAGCATCGATCTCGCCAAAAAGGAATTCGATATAGATGTAGTAAATGAAATCAATCGTATTAAAAGGTTGTCATGTATGAGTGGAAAGGACATCCCAGAGTTTTTCGCAAATACAAAGAAAAGCCGAAATAATAAAGAGTTTGAAGAAAATAAAATTCGCTCAATGAATTGTCCTATGGATATAATTGCCAGAAATATAGATAGTAGAGTTGTGGGACAAGCTATGGGGGTAACAAGACTTCCTATATCAAAATTTCTTAATAACAATATTAGAGGCAAGGGAAATAAATATAAATGGAAAAAATTTATAGAAGCGTCAGAAGTGTATAATAGGTCAATAAAGTATATAGAACAGCACAAAACTCAATATACCAAAAATAGTTACATAGATTTAAAAATGGATTGTATGAGTCATTTTTTGAATTGCACAAACAACAATTTAGACCAAGAGACAGTTATGTTGTTGGTAAAATATGCTTTTAGTAATAATAATTCAGATGTATGTCAAACAATTTTAAATTTCCTTTATATGAACAATCGTGATAAATTTCTAAATTGTTTTGTAAAAAAAGTAACAAAAAACGATGCTAATTTTTGTTAAAAATTCAAAAACTATAAGAAAAATAAGCGTTTTTAATATCTCCTTATGGAAGAAAGTACTGCGCATGAAAAGACCGTAGGCTGAGTAGTGCGTGGGAAACTTCCAACAACAATTTAATCAATAGCTCCTATAAATCACTTCTATAGGATTCACTATTTTACACTATTTGTGGGGGCTATACCCCACACGGTAATAACATCTCTATGAGGTGTTTATTATATGTTTTGAATATCATATTATGGGCAGGATGTTGATGCCTGTCCTACAAAAACGATAATAATGATTGTCACCTTGAGCAAGTGATAATTTTTATTATAAATTGCTGATACATTGTCCTCAAACAGCAGTGTATCGGTAGAGTATCGAGTGTATTCAAAACAATAAACAATGATTAAGCGGACAGGCTGATTCGAACTATGTCTGTCCGTGAAGTATGAAAAATGAATTATATGATGTTTGTTTTTAAATATATGGTAATTTTCAACAAAATATAACTCAAAAACTGGTATATTTTTCTACTGTTCTTTCCCTCATAATTGTGTATAATATAAGTAAGAAATCAGAAATGGTTTCTAATTCAAATTATGTACTGTGACCGTATATATCAGTAACCATAAAAAGAAGGTACGGGTTCAAATTATTTCCGCTACCCAGTATGCGGCTAATAAAAGGCTGGGGTTCAAATTATTACCCTACTGGTTATCAGTAGGGTGTTTTTGTGCATAGGAGAAAAATGGAACAAGGGAAATTGTATTTTGTTAAAGATGAATTTTACGACAGATTTCCGAATTGCGGGTTATTGGAAAATAAGGAAATAATTAATGGAAAACCTCATGGAAGACCTTGTTGTTATCTTTTTAAATTTGATAACGATAAGTCAGATATATTTTGGATGATTCCTATATCTTCTAAAATTGAAAAGTACAAAGAACAATATCAGCATTCAATTGAAAAATATAAAATGTGTGACAATATATCATTTTGTTATGTTCTTGGTGAAGAAAGAGCCATACTTCCTCAAAATTTATTTCCTATAACTAAAGAGTATATTGGATCTGTGTATATTGACAAAAACACAAATGAACCAATTACATTGCCTAAAAATATATTATCAGATGTCAATAAAAAGGCTAGAAAAAAGATTAGATATAATCAAAATGGAAAACGATTTGGAATGACAGATATAATGAAAATATACAATGAATTAATAAAAGACACCAACTAAGGTGTCTTTTGTTACATATAAGGTTTATAGCAATCAGTGTGATAAATTTTGCACTGGTTATTCTTTTTTTATCTACAAAAATAGCAAAGGAGGCTAAAAATTGACACAGGAAGAATTGCGTGATCTGTTAAAAGAAAGGACACAGAAGGAAAAACAGATTTATATTGCCAATGTCACAGGCATTGATAAAGATGTACTATCAAGATTCAAATTAGGAAAAATCAATCTGTATCCAGCATTATTTGCAAAGCTGGAAAACTATCTATTAAATTCATAACAAACAATTCAATTTTATCTAAGGCGAAAGCCGCAATCTAATTATTCAATCAAAAATTCAATAAAAAATATACAACTTAACAAAATTCATGGATATGGTCGCTGAAATTATTTAGTAACCATTTTTTGTGTATGAAAAATTATAGGAAGGAGTCGTAATTGAATAACTTTATTTTACAGTTGGTTGCTGGTCTTAATAAGACAAAAAGCAAGCAACAGATTAAGTCAGACGCAAAAAGTCTTGGCGACATGAAGTTCGTCAAGCTGATTGGCAACCTTGATATGCCAAAAACAAGGAAAGCAATCAAAGCACAGTTGAAGGGATTGAATAATCTCACATTCAACATCACACCGAATGTAAATACAAAAGGTGTGCAGTCGGCAACCAAACAGGCAATCAACAATGCACAGAGGGTTGCAAACAGTAATAAGGTTCATCTGAATTTTGACACAAGCAAGCAGCAGTTAGTGAATCAGATTAAGATTCTGGGAAGGAATAATAACAAACTTTTCAATGATCGAGAAATGACTGCTAAATATAATCAGTTGCTTAATGCTGCTAATGTAGCAAAGAGTACAGGTGAATTAAAAACTCTTAGAGGTGAGTTATCGGCATTTAAGACGGAGCTTGTAGCAACGAATAATGCAGGTATGACTTGGGGAAGTAAATTCAAAGAATCTGTTAAGAGTTATACGAAATTTTTTAGTGGTGCAAGTCTGGTTTATGCCATTTCTAATCAGGTCAGAAATGCAGCAACCGAAGCAAAGACATTAGATGATAGTCTTGTAAATCTTCAGAAAGTAACAGATGAAATTTCTGACAGAGATACATTATACAAGTATTTTGACAAATCTCTTAGCAAGGCACAAGAACTTAATGTAAAAGTTGGATCATTGATTGATGCTGTAACAGAGTTCAAAAAGCTTGGTTGGGATTTAGACGATGCAGAACTTGGGGCGAAATGGGCGAATATCTTATCAAACGTTGGAGATGTAGACATTGATACGGCAATCGGCTCAATTAAGACCTCTATTGCTTCGTTTGATGAAATTGGTGGTTATGGAAACGACCAGATGGACAAGAAACTTGAAGCCTATACAGACCTCATCAATAATATGTCAAACAAGTACAGTATTGATGCGGAAGGGTTAGCTGAAAGTATCAGATTAAGTGCTGGTACATTGACAGAAGCACACATGAGTATTGAACAGGCTGCTACAATGTTTGCGACAGCTAATAAATATTATAACGATCCATCATATCTTGGTAACACAGCAAAGATTGGTTCATTAAGAATGCGAGCTTCATCTGGTGATACAGATGCTATTGAAGAGTTGCAGGAAATGGGCGAAGAAGTTGACGATTTAGCAACAGCCACAAGTAACTTGCGTGAAAAGCTCATGGCATTAACAGGTGTTGATATTATGGAAGATGAACATACTTTCAAATCATATTATGACCAGTTATATGAGATTTCACAAGTTATGGATAAGTTGGATGATACCAGTCGTGCAAATGTTCTTGAGACTATGTTCGGTAAATCGAGAAGTGCAGCAGGTGCTGCTATCTTATCTGGAATGAAAGAAAGTGCATCAGCTTATGAAGATGCAATCAATAGCGCAGGAAGTGCAACAGAAGAGTATCAAACTTGGATGACCAGTGCTGACGCAGCGTGTCAGAGATTTTCTAACACTCTTACAGAGACATATCAAGGCATTATCAATGGTAATACAGTACGTGACCTTGCTAACTTAGGTTCAGCAGTATTAGAGCTTGCAAACAAGTGGGGAATTGTAGAAGGCACATTAAAAGGTGTGATTGCACTCAATCTTGGTAAGTTTATTGCTACTGGTGGTATGGCACTCATTACAGCTACAAAACAAGTAGAGCAGTATGGAAAAGCCTTACAAATGGCAAGTAATGTTCCGAATGGTAACTTATCTGCTAGATTCCAGGCATTAAAGAGTATTGCACAGGCAACAAGTACATTGACAACAGAACAGTTGCGAAATGTATTAGCCACAAACACACTCACTCAGGCTGATCGTGTAAGAATCTTACAGATGCAAGGTATGACAAAAGAAATGGCATTACAGAAACTTGCTGAAATGAATCTAACGCAAGTGACCAATGCACAGACCGCAGCCAATACAGCAAGTACAGTGAGTACGTTTTCGCTAAAAGCAGCTATGACTGGACTTGGACGAACTATCCAAAGTGTTTTCCTTAGCAATCCAGTAGGAATTGTGTTGATGGGTGTTAGTCTTGGAGTTAGTGCAGTAACTTCTGCAATATCAAAGCATAATCAATCATTAGAAGAAACACGACAGAAAACAAAGGAAGCAGCAGAGGATGCTAATACTTTGAGCAACGAGATTTCAGAATTAGCAAATAAGTATATTCAGTTATCCGAAGCGGTAAAAACTGATTCTGCATCAAAAGAAGATCTGATGTCAGTACAAGAAGATCTTATTAAAAAACTTGGAATTGAAGGTCAAAGTGTAGATGATTTGATTGCTAAGTATGGTTCGTTGGATAATGCCTTAAAGAATATTACACTTGAAGAATTAGGAGAAAAAGAAAACGACCTTATTGCTGGTGTGAAAGCAGCAGAAGAGGAATTAAAGGACATTGGTAAAGACTATGAACATTGGTATAGCTTAACAGACAGAAACCTTTTATCATCTGGTGGAGATGACGCAGTAAAGGCATATAAAGTATTAGAGAAAGCTAATTTGATTAGCAAGGGTTCATATGGTACTGGTGGAGGTGCTTTTGTTTTAACTGGTGATGATGAAACAGTTGAGGGTATTTTAGAAAATTATCAGAAGCTTGAAGATGCTATGAATGCGTTGAGAGAGTCAGGTCAGTTTACCGAAAATGAGTTAGCACAAAATCCAGTATTCAGTCAGATTTATGACAGAGCAAAAGAAATGGAAGAATTTGTAAATAATTATAATGATTCTATTTCAAATCTCAACAGAAATGTTGCAGAGCAACAGACAATTACGTTATTACAAGGTAATGAATTACCTAAAACAGAAGAAGAATTCGAATCTTTTAAACAAGAGTTGATAGATACATCAATTGCAAGCAAAAAGTTTATTGGAACAGAAAAAGAAATCGAAGATTCAATAAATAGCTATTTAGCATCACTTCCACAGTTTAAAGGATTCTATAGTGAACCACTCGAAGACGAGTTAAATAAAGTAGATGGGCTATTAAAGAAAGATATCTTTGTTATTCCAGACGCAGAAACTCTCAAACAGCAGATCTCAGACCTCAACTCCGCAATAGATTCTATCCAGTCAGTATACGACACTCTAAATTCTGCTGTAGAGGAATACAACTCTAATGGCGGTCAGTTATCTATCGACACGATTCAATCACTACTCTCTCTTAGCGATGAATATCTTGCTTGTTTACAAGTAGAAAATGGACAGTTATCACTTAATGCGGACGCAATGGCACAGTTAGCACAAGCAAAACTTGATGAAGCACAGGCTACTGCCGTTACACAGGCAATGACAGAATTAAATGCTATTGCTAATGGCGAAGCAGCACAGTCAACTACAAATTACATCACTGGTAACGCTGCCATTATGGATAGTTTGGCAAAATTGAGTGGTTCATATGAAGGTGTTGCACAGGCAGCTATGACAGCAGCACAGGCACAGGAATTATCGGCTCAGATTTCTGCTGCATCAGCAAAAGATAAAACAGCAACTGAAAATGTTATGAAAGGTCTTGATACTAAACTAAAGCTGATACAGTCAACTAAGAATGCTATCTCTGCTGGAAATTTTGCTAAAGTTGCTAAAAAGTCCTCATCAGGCTCATCATCCAAATCATCTAAATCATCCAAAGACGAACTTAAAGAAGCCTTCGAAACTGAATATGACCTTCTCAAACATAATCTTGAAATGGAGTACATCACAGAGGAAGACTATTACAATGGCGTACAAGCATTAAATGAGAAGTATTTTGCAGGTAAAGAAGAATACCTTGACGATTATCGCAAGTATGAGGAAGAAGTCTACAAAGGTCTGAAATCGTATTATAAGTCATATTGTGATGATATGATGGACTATTATGATAAAAAACTGGATGCAAGCAAAATGTCCTATAAGGAATACTGTGATTCCGTTTCTAAGATGCTTGCAGACATGCATAACTCTGGTAAAATCTCCGACAAAGATTGGTATGATTATACCAAGACTATGTTGGAAAAGCAGAAAGATGCATATGACCGTGCTTTATCTGCTATCACAAGAAGATTGCAGAAAGAAATTGATGCTTGGCAAGCAAAAATAGATGCACTCAATGATCAAAATGATGCCTTAAATGACCAGAAAGACAATTATGATAAAATTCTATCTGCTGTATCAAATGTTTATGATAAAGAAATAGACAGATTGAATGAGCAAAAGGATTTATTGCAAGACCAAATAGATGCTTTAAATGATAAAAATGATGCTTTAGACTTGCAATATAGAAAAGAACAAGCACTTTATGCCTTACAGAAAGCACAACAGCAACGTACTCGTAAATTATATGTAGAAGGCAAGGGATATATATACGATACTGATAATGAAGCTATTCGTGATGCACAGAAAGACCTTGATGATATTACAAATGAAGAATTAATTAACAGTCTTCAAAAAGAACAAGATAAAATTCAAGAATCTATTGATATTTTGGAGAAGTATAAAGAAAAGTGGAATGAAATTCCTGAAGCTTGGGACAAAGCTGTAAGTGAACAGCTTGCTATTGAACTTTGGGGGCAGGAATACGAAAAACTTATTCTTTTAAATAGAACTTCTGACATTGAAAACTTTAAAAACAAATATCTCAAGATTCAATCTCAGATTAATGATAATGAAGAACTTATTAAAAGTTATAACGAAAAAGTTGACTATTACAATAAGCTCAAAGATCAGTGGTCTTCTCTTTCTGATGAATATAGTAACAGTGTGGACGATATGTACGCAAAAATGTTACTTGGTCAGAGTTGGGAATCTGATGTCCTTAATGGTCGTCTTTCAACATTGAATGATTTCAGAAATCAGTATAATGATATTCAAAAGTCAATTTCTGATATGGCATGGCAATCTGCAAATGCTCAGATATCTGCATTAAATGCTGTTAAAGCAGCAGAGGCAACAAAAGCACAGACTTCTGGTGGTTCTAATGGTTATTCTGGTTCTAGTGGAAGTACTACTTCTGTTGGTAGCAAACCATCTAGTGGTAGTGGATTAACAGCCGCACAGAAATATCAAGTACGTTTAGCTGGAACTGTCAAAGTAATCTATGAAGGATCAAGTGAAACTGATTTAAGAAATTGGATTACTAGAAACAATTATATTGGTGTATCTCGCACAATTCAAAATAATATCATTATTTATTTTGCTAAAAAGAAAGAGAAAAAGTACATTGGACAAGTGTATAAAACTTCAGGACAAGCATCTAGCCAAGTTGGAATGCTTGGAGGCGTTGGCTACGATAAAGTATCTGGCGGTTATCAAGTATATAAATATGCAAAAGGCACAGACAATGCAAAAAAAGGATGGCATATTGTTTCTGAAGATAATCCTGAACTTATTGCTAGAAATAATGGTGAAATTGAACTCGTAAAAGGCGAACAGTTTTATAATTTCGAAGGTGGAGAAACAGTAATTCCTGCCGATGAAACCAAGGAGATTCTTAAGAATCAAGGTAATGTTGAACAGTTGCCAGATTCAGATGTTATAACACGTAAAGACGGAAGTATCCTTAAACCTATTCACTACGAATATGAAAATATGCTTACTAACTTTATAAAGGATAATCCTGATTATATGTATTCAATGAATACTATGTCTGACAATATGTGTAGGGATTTATTCAAGAATGCTGAAAATGTCAACTATGATAACAGAAGTGTAGATAATAAAGTATCTATTGGAGAAATTCATTTACACGAAGTACCGAATGTTGATCAGTTTGCAAGAGAACTTGACAGGCAGCTTGCAGGTATTGTTGACCAGAAACTTAGCAGAAGGAAGAGATAAAATAAAGGCGACTAAATTAATAGTCGCCTTTATCTAATGTCCTCGCTATTATTATCGTATCACTTAATTTTTTTATTTTGTTTAAGAAATCAGCGATTAAATCAAATGGTAAATTCATATTGATCATATCATAAAACGAATGCATACTCCAATCAAGTTCGCAATCAAATATTTGTGGCGCATATTTATTAATGGAAGATTCATTAAAAGCTATTATTGCTCCGTAATAATACATATATGCTTCCTCAATAGCTTTCCAATTACGGATTGTTTGGTTATTATTATATTCTATAATTGATTCATTAAGTAAATTACAAAAGTATATTATTTTATCGTCAATAGATTTTTTTGTTTGTGCAATATATTTGCACTGTTCATATGTAGCATGAAATTCTGAATATAAAGACAATACATTTTTTCTGAATTTTTCGTCTTTATCTAATAATAAAGTCGAATAATCTATCATGTGAGTAAATTCATGCACTAATGTTTCTTTGTAGTCGAAATCAGTAAGGTACATAAATCCCATATTGACATTTAATATGTATGGTTTTGATGAATTGATGATCTGCATGGAATATGATATATCGTTTGTTGGTTTAATAAAATGAATTTCATAAATTGGAATCTGTTCAAGTTTTGTCAATGACAAATATTCTTTTTCAAATTCTCTTATTTGCTTTTCCCATTTGATTTTATCATTGCTGAATATATCCATACTAATCACCTCGGAGGATTTATGCTTAATTATAAAGAAATTATAACCCAGACAGATAAAATGCTCAATAGCTATAAAATGAAGTTACAAAAATTTTTAGATAACTGCACACCAGAAGAGTATCGAAAATATTTAAAAATTAAGAAAGAAATAGATGATCTTAAGTAAATATATACTTATAGTGCAAATGGTAGGTAATTGTAATGAATAATAATAATAATAATAATAATAAAACAATTGAAAAGCTTGTTGACGAGATTATTCGCATAGTAGATAAGAAAATTGCCCATTTATATTCAGATAAAGAGGCGATTATAGTCTCTGAAAATGAGGATTCTTATACTGTGTCAATTGATTCATACAAGTACAATGTAAAAAATGGAACAAACATTAATTTTAAATCTGGTGACAAATGTTTGGTTCATTATATAAATGGAAATCAACAGAGAAAGTTGATTATCGCTAAACTGTGAGAAAGGAGACATTATGCCAATACCACAAAAGCGAATAGATTCGTATGATATAGAAACATCTGTTTCCGATGATACAATTTTAATTGCAAACAAAAACGGAAAAACAATACGACAAAATATTCAAATCCAGAATATGCGAAGTAAACACAAATAGCACATACAAGATTGTGTATATGAATCAATTATATGACGTACCTAATGCGTTGGGCGTGGACTTAAAATTTGTCAAAGTGGGTGCTAAAATTCCTTGTGGTGTATTCAGAAACATGCATATTTGTGGGAAGTGTAAGGGAAGGAGATAGAAAAATGAAATTAGAAAAAATTTTAAGTAAATATTGGAGTATTAGTAAGATTGTAGCGGTAGTGCTTACAATCTGCAATTACAGTATGTGGACAGAACCTTTTAGCTTTATCAAGGCTATTGTGATACTTATTTTGGGTTCAGCTGCTATGTTTATTGCAATCAATGTACTTGATATGGTTGTAGGCATTATTGTAGGAATTTGTAAGAAAATTCATAGACATTTCTATGACAAGAGATTATTAAAAGCATTCTGTGAACAGAAGGAAGATGAGGTGTAAAATTATGGATAAAATTACAGCAAAACATTATATAGAATATACAAAGGATGGCATTACAGATAAATTCCACGAAGGAGATAAGGTAATATGTCGAACTACGGATAAGGAATACACAGGAACGATTACTTGTGTCGGAGAGTTCAAAGAGAATGAAGAAGCAGAACCAGTGACGGTCATTTGCCTTGATACTTCTAAATCTGTATGGAGTCATTCAAGTGAGATTATCAAATTTGATGATATTGAGTTTATGTGCAAGGATTTCTTGGCAGATACAGATATAAACAGCGATATTTCAGATGAAGAAGCAAAGAAGAATACATATATCCACATGTTTACTGGTATGGGGTATGATAAATCCAAAGTAGAAAATGTTTGGAATAGCTTGGATAAACTTATGAAGCAATTTGATATTCCATTTGAAAAAGCTATGGGATGTATGATATATGCACTTAAATATGATTGTGGCATTGAAATTCCATTAAAAAATATCTGTGGTGTTGATGTAGGATTTATACAAAAGTCAATACCAGCATATCAGAAAGAAATGGCTAAATGTTTTGGTATGGCATTAGCAGGAGGTCTTGTGTATCTGCTTGCTGATAGCTTATCAAAAGAATGGTAACAGAATATATTATTTTGATTAGGGCAGAGGTTGTAATGACTTCTGCCTTTTATATTAAGGAGCGTGATTATTATAGAAAGTGCAGCAGTTACATTGGATAGTAAGGTTTTATTGAATATAAAAGAAGCGTCCGATTTATTTGGAATTGGACAGCATAGACTTAGAGAGATAGTTCGTGAAGATTATGGAAACAAATATCATTTGATGCTGGGGAGAACTATCAAGATCAAAAGAAAGCAATTTGAGAAATTTATAGATAATGTTGAACAGATTTAAGAAATGGACAATGTGCTTTGGATGTGGTACAATTCAATGTGGTATGCATTCGAGGCACTCTGATTTAAGGAGGCTCAAGAATGGCAAATAAAGCTACGTCAGAAAAAAACAAGCCTGCTAGAAAAACATTAAGACCTAACGAATATTACAATCCTAAAACAAAGAGGTATGAATACCACTATAAGGATTGTTTTGGAAAAGAAAGGGTTATTAGTTCATATAGGCTTGAAATGACAGACCAATTACCTAAAGGTAAAAAGTCAACAAAGAGTTTGCGTGAAAAGGAGGCAGAGCTTAACGCATATCTCGAAAACAACATTGATATTGATGGAGCAAAACTTACTCTGTTAGAGGTTGTAGACAGATACCTCAACTCTTTAAACAACAGAAAGAAGTTAGCACACAATACTAAAGTTGGTTACAATGTTACAGTGAATACGCTGAAACAATATAAACTGGGTTATATGGAGATTGGAAAAATCAGACCAGAACATTGTGAAGAGTGGCTTGCTGATATGAAGAAAAAGTATAGAGGTTCATCAATTCAGACACAGATTAGTCTTATTAAAAGAACCTTTGAGTATGCTTTAGATTATGATTATGTTACAAAGAATCCATTCAGACGCATTACAACAGACAGGAGCGACAGTAAGAAGATGGAAGCTCTTTCTGTGGAAGACATGAACAGATTTCTCAATTTCTGTTCAAAAGACACGCATAGTTCACATTGCTATGATATGTTATATATATTGTTTTGGAGTGGATTAAGAGCGTCAGAATTATGTGGACTTACTCTTGATAACATTGATATGGACAATCGAATGATAACCGTTGATAAACAGTTACAATGTATCAATCACACTCATGTTGTACTGCCTACAAAAACAACGAATGGTGTAAGAACTATTCCTATGACAGATGGTGTGTATGAAAGTTTCCAGCGTATTATTGAGAATCGCTACTTGAAAGGCGATATAGAACCTGTATGTTACGATGAACAAGGCAATGCATATGAAGGATTTGTATTTCTTGCAACGAGAAGCAGAAGAACTATTGTAAGAGGTCATGTAGAAGAATATCTACAGAATTGTATTAAAAGGTTTAATAATGCGAATCCAGAAAATCCTATTCGTAAATTTGAACCTCATATTTGCAGACATACATTTGCTACGAATATGCAATACTTACCACCGAAAACATTACAATACATATTGGGACATGGCAATATATCTACAACGATGGATAACTATGTGGATGTTAAGCCAGGAGTTGAACAGCTTACACAAATCAATGCGATAGCGAATCAACTAAATGCTAATTAGTATGAATTTTAGTATACTAATTATTTGCTAATTACAATGTGTAATGAGATGTAACGAAACACACAAAAATGTAATGAAATGACAGCAAGAACTGTTGGAAATGTACGCAAGCATTGGAGAAATGCTTGATTTGAAAGGATTTGACAGAATGATAGCAATCATTGACTATGATGCAGGAAATTTAAAAAGTGTAGAAAAGGCGTTACAGTTTCTGGGGCAGGAGTGCGTGATCACAAGAGATTTTCATGAAATCAAAAAGGCAGACAAGGTGATCCTTCCGGGTGTTGGATCTTTCGGAGATGCCATGAGCCAGCTGAGGAAGTTTGAACTTGACAAGGTCATTCATGAAGTGGCGGCAGAGCAGAAACCATTTTTGGGAATCTGTCTGGGATTACAGCTTTTGTTTGAAGGAAGTGAAGAGTCTGAGGGAGTGGAAGGTCTGTATCTGTTAGATGGAGAAATCCTCCGGATCCCGGAACAGGAAGGACTGAAAATTCCAAATATTGGATGGAATTCGCTGGATCTGCAGAACAATGGACGACTGTTTGAAAATCTGAATGGCAATCCATTTGTTTATTTTGTTCATTCCTATTATTTAAAAGCCAGAGAAGAGTCAATTGTCAAAGCAACCATCGAGTACAGCACACATATTCATGCGTCTGTGGAAAAAGATAATATTTTTGCATGTCAGTTCCATCCGGAAAAAAGTGGAACAGTAGGATTACAGATACTTTCTAACTTTGCAAAATTGTAGGAGGAACGTCAATGTTTACAAAAAGAATTATTCCGTGTCTGGATGTAAATCAGGGACGCGTGGTAAAAGGTGTTAATTTTGTCAACTTACGGGATGCAGGTGATCCGGTTGAGATTGCGGCAGCGTATGATAAAGCAGGAGCAGATGAATTGGTTTTCTTAGATATCACAGCAACGTCTGATGCGCGGGAGACTGTGGCCGATATGGTACGGAAGGTTGCAGAAAAGGTTTTTATCCCGTTTACCGTAGGTGGAGGAATCCGCACGGTAGATGATTTTAAGGCATTGCTTCGCGAGGGAGCCGACAAGATCTCCATCAACTCGTCTGCTATCAATAACCCGAACCTGATCAGTGAGGCAGCAGATAAATTTGGCAGCCAGTGTGTCGTTGTAGCAATCGATGCAAGACGAAGAGAAGATGGATTCGGCTGGAATATTTATAAAAATGGCGGCCGTATCGATGCCGGCATGGATGCGGTTGAATGGGCGATGAAAGCAGACCGGCTGGGGGCGGGTGAGATTTTACTGACCAGTATGGACTGTGATGGCACTAAGGCAGGCTATGATCTGGAACTCACCAGAATGATCTCTGAGAATGTATCAATTCCGGTGATCGCATCCGGTGGAGCCGGAACAAAAGAGCATTTTTATGATGCACTGACAGAAGGAAAAGCAGACGCAGCGTTAGCAGCTTCTCTGTTCCATTATAAAGAGCTGGAAATCGCTGATTTGAAAGATTATCTTGCAGACCGCGGTGTTCCGGTGCGGCGCTGAGACATCCGGCAGCAGACTGGATGTCCCGGACAAATGCAGCAGTGCAGGAGAAATTTTAAGAAGGTAACAAAAATGTCAATGATCACAAATGACTGGCTGGATGAGATCCAGGGGGAATTCAAAAAGCCATATTATAAAGCGTTATATCAGTTTGTCCGCGATGAATACAGTAAAACGGTGATTTATCCACCGGCGGACGATATTTTTAATGCGATGCATTTTACGCCGTTAAGCAAGGTAAAAGTGCTTTTGCTTGGGCAGGATCCATATCATAATGTAAATCAGGCGCACGGATTATCTTTTTCCGTATTACCGGAGCAGAAAGAAATACCGCCTTCCTTACAGAATATCTATAAGGAACTGCATGATGATCTCGGCTGTTATATCCCGAATAATGGATATCTGAAAAAATGGGCAGACCAGGGTGTGCTTTTGTTAAATACAGTACTGACTGTGCGTGCACATCAGGCAAATTCCCATCAGGGACATGGCTGGGAACAGTTTACAGATGCAATCATCCAGGCTGTGAATGCACAGGACAGACCGATTGTATACATGCTGTGGGGAAGACCGGCACAGAGCAAGATTCCGATGCTGACCAATCCAAAGCATCTGATTTTGACAGCACCGCATCCAAGCCCACTGTCTGCGTACCGGGGATTTTTCGGATGCAGGCATTTCAGCAAGGCGAATGAATTTTTGCAGGCGAATGGTGTGGAACCAATTGACTGGCAGATTGAGAATATATAAAAACAGATGGCATTCTGCCATCTGAAAAGACCTCTGAAATGAGGAGTGCCCAGACACCAAAGGCGCCTGGGCTATTATGAAAAAATTTATCAAGTATTAAAAACTTATTTCCGTTTCATTTATGAGTTTATTGTAACAGTAATATGTGAATAAAGTATGAACAATTGTTGAATAATTAAAAATTTTTGTGCAAAACTACAGAAATGACCTTGAAAAACTAATAAAATGAAGCTAAAATGACGATGTAATGATAAGAGAAAGGTAATTATGAGGGAGAATGCATAATTACACAACGATATTGTTTTACATGGATGATTGCTGATCAAAGGAGTGAGAAATATGGCAACAATTTCAGGATATGATTCATCTTCCATCGGCGTACTGTTTTCCAGTTTGAATTCAGGAAGTACGAAAACAAGTGCAATGTTTGGAACATCAGATTTACTTGGTATTAGTTATTCTGACTATGCCACAATCCAAAATGGAAGTTACACAAAGCTGATGAAGGCTTATTACACAAAGGAGGCATCGGGCGATTCATCATCTTCGTCTGTGTCTGCTACCACATCGACTTCCAAAGATTCTTCCAAGACACTTGCAAATATCGAGAGCGCAGCAGAGGATTTAAAGAAGGCGTCTGAGACACTGAGAACAAATGGAGATAAATCTCTGTTTACAAAGAAACAGACGACAGATAAAGATGGAAATGTTTCTTATGAGTATGATACAGATAAGATTTACAAGGCGGTCAGTGATTTTGTGGACAGCTACAATAAGATGTTAAAAGAGGGTGGAGATTCCAATACCAACAGCATCTTAAGAAGCACGAAGTCCATGGTCAATCTGACAAAGGCAAATTCCAACATGCTCAGCAAGGTCGGAATCACGATCGGAACCGACAATAAGCTTTCCATTGATGAGACAGCATTTAAGAAAGCCGATATGAACACGGTAAAATCCCTGTTCCATACGACAGGCGGATTTGGTTATCAGACCTCGGTTCAGGCAGGTATGATCGAGAGTTATGCGAAGAGTGAGGCAGAGAAAGCCAATACTTACAATAAGTCAGGCATGTATACATACAATTATGCGACAGGTGAGATCTATAATACCACAACCTAAACGGTTGCAAAATAAATACAGACATGATATGTTATGAGAAGCTCATAAAAATGGGTTTCTCATAATTTTTTTTATGGCGGGAAAAGAGGTAAACTATGGCAAAAAAAGTAGTAGTAGGAATGTCGGGAGGCGTGGATTCTTCCGTTGCAGCGTATTTATTAAAGAAGCAGGGATATGATGTGATCGGTGTCACAATGCAGATCTGGCAGGATGAGGATGAATTTACACAGGAAAAAAACGGTGGCTGCTGTGGGCTGAGCGCCGTTGATGATGCCAGAAGAGTGGCAGACCGTCTGGAGATTCCGTATTACGTCATGAATTTTAAGCAGGAATTCAAAAAGAATGTCATGGATTATTTTACAGCAGAATATCTGAAGGGAAGAACACCGAATCCATGTATCGCATGTAACCGCTATGTGAAGTGGGAGGCATTATTAGATCGGAGCCTTGCTATTGGTGCAGATTACATTGCAACCGGACACTACGCAAGAATTGAGCAGCTTCCAAATGGCCGCTATGCAATCAAAAATTCTGTCACAGCCGCAAAAGACCAGACTTATGCGCTTTACAATCTGACACAGGCACAGTTATCGAGAACACTCATGCCGGTCGGAGATTACCATAAGGACGAAATCCGCCAGATTGCAGAAGAAATCGGGCTGATGGTTGCACACAAAAAGGACAGTATGGAGATTTGCTTTATTCCAGATGATGATTATGCAGGATTTATTGATAAAGAGTGTGGAAATCTTGTACCACCACCTGGAAATTTTGTATCCAAAGATGGGAAAATACTTGGCAGACATAAAGGAATCACACATTACACGGTAGGACAGAGAAAAGGTCTTGGAATTGCACTTGGTTACCCGGTGTTTGTGACAGAGATCCGCCCGGAGACAAATGAGGTTGTATTAGGTTCGAATGAGGATGTGTTTACGACAGAACTGTACGCGGATCATGTGAACTTCATGTCGATCCCAGACATTGAAGGCGAAGTGAAGTTAAAGGCAAAAATCCGCTACTCCCACAGTGGAAGTATGTGTAAAGTGACACGTACCGGAGAAGATCAGATCCATTGTGTGTTTGAAGAACCGGTACGCGCAGTGACACCGGGACAGGCAGTTGTACTTTATGATGGAGATTACATTGCCGGCGGCGGAGTCATTATCTGAGGTCTGGCACGGAATGATACGGAAATTTTATAAAAATTAAAGGCAGAATTAACAAATGAAGAATACCTTCTGGAAGAGAGAGCGGATCGAGATTATGACTGCTCTGGCATTATTTAATTATGTGTTTTTAGGAGCAGAATATTTATTTGACAATATGATGGCATTTCAGACGGATTCAGGCGGAGTGGTGCTGGCACAGAGTTATGTGCTTGGAAGCAGCACGGTTGGTTTTCTTCTGTTTGGCGTACTGGATGGTAAAATGCGGGAAAGAGCAAAGAAGGCGGGCAGTGCTGGTGCAGGAGTTCTCGCAGCCGTATGTCTGTGGGGAATCCAGGTACATCAGAGTTATGGAAGCACACTTGCAGCAGGACTGATTTTATATGTGCTGCTTGGAATAGCCGGAAGTCTGGTACACTACCGGGTAGCGTGCCGCTATGGTATGGAAGAACATCTGGCGGAAACGGTGGGGGTATCGTATGCAACTGGACTTTTTTTACAGTTTCTCGAAAACAATCTGATCCATAATGCAGCGGTGGAAGCAGTGATTTTGACTGTGGCATTCTGGGCACTTCTTTTTCTGGTGGAGAAAAGGAAGGTGGCAGAAAGCCTGATGGAGCGGAATCTATATGAGTCAGATCCCATCAGACATCCGTATGCAGCGGCAGGTACGCTCATTTTCACAATCGCCCTTATGACCTGTATTTTTGCAACATTAGACAATGCAGTGACATTAGGGCATGCAGGTGGAAGTATGGATATCGGACAGTGGCCAAGACTGATCCTGGCGGTCAGCGGACTTGTGTCAGGCGTATTGTTTGATTATGGAAAAGGCAGATATAGGAACCTTATCATGTACTGCGTGACGCTGCTTTCCACGGTGTGTATACTTGTGATCGTTTCCGGCGGCTCTTTTTTGCTTGGGCTGATCGTATTTTATCTGTCGGCAGGCTTCTTTGTTGTGTTTTTCTCGACCGGTTTTGTGCGGCTGGCGGGGTATATGAGAGTGCCGCAGTTTTGTGCTGGCATGGGAAGAGCAGTGAACAATCTCTGCGCCATACTCATTGGAAGTTTTTCAGTAGCACTGATCCGGTCCGGCGACAGTACGAAGATCATGATCGCATCGATCGGGTTATTTGTGCTGATCAGCATTGCGATTTATATTTACACGGTGATGGGACAGACGGATGTGGAATTGCCTGATCAGGAGCGGAAACAGGAAGAGGAGCAGGATTATTTTTCAGCATTTGCAGATACCTATGCGCTGACAGAACGGGAGCAGGAGGTGTTGAAAATGCTTTTGGCATCGGATGAGGAGGTGCAGGAGATCGCAAATAGGCTTTATATTTCGAGGGCAATGTTATATCGATATATTTCATCGCTCAACAAAAAAACAGATACAAATTCAAGGATTGGCCTGATCCAGTTTTATTATACATGGAAACTGGAAAAAAAGGCTGATCGTGACGATTGAGACATATGTAAACTCCCGGATCGTGCAATTTTATGTTAAGCTTTTTTCAGTATATTCCTGGTATGGAGATAGGAGGCTTGAATGAGACATAAGGTGCGTGATCTGGGAGTCTTTTTTTGTCTTGCGCTGATGTTGTTTACTGTGACTTCCTGTGGAAAAGAAGTGAGTGATCAGACGATCGCAGCGACCGAACAGAGTTCTGAAGAAAGCCGTGCTGCAGAAGCAGTCATGGGGACAGAAACGGTGGAAACTTTTTCGACGGAGAAAGCCGGATGGTTCAGCATGCAGACATTGTGGCGGAGCAGGAAAAATTGTCTGCGAACTCTGTGGCGGTTCGCATGGAAAGCCGTGCTCTATTTGTCATGGCAAGGGTGTGATCACGGATGATTGCATTCTCTGTCATGGCGCGAAGAAATGTACGGTATGTGGCGGAAGCGGAAAAATGTAGAGAAGAGACCCCAAATGGGAGAACATAATTACACTAAAAAGTAGTATAGGAGGAAAAGCGGATGAGAAAGGCGTGGAAGAAAGCAGTCAGTGTCCTGTTGACATTGGTACTGATATTCGGTGTCCTGCCGGCGATGAACGTGTCGGCAGAGGGCGAAGGAGGACAAGGCAGCAGATCGATTGAGTTGAATTTTGCAGGTACTGTGAATGGCAGCATTGTCACGTATGGCGTAGAGGGAACAGATGTTGCGTTAACGGTGGAAGGTGCAGAATTAAATGATTCTAAAGTTTCTATATCAGAGGGGAATTTAGGGAGTGTAAAATTTAAACTCGAGAACTTTGATCCAGATAAGATGCAGATTCGTGTGTATTCAAACGATGGATTTCAAACATATCTTACGGTAAATCAGAATGAAACTTCACTGGCAGAACGGGAGGGTGAAGGAGGATTCTCAGATTCTATTACACTGGTCGTAGAAAAAAAGGGTTCGCAAGGACAGCCGGGGCAGTCAACAGATAACAGGATTCGCTTACAATTGGAGGGGGATGCCTGTAACAGCTTTGCAGACATGGTTTCTAAAGATATACAGATATATGTAAGCAAGGATGGTGGCAGCAGTTTCAGTCAATTGACAGGTTTAGATACCAACAGTACAAAAGAATATGTGTTTGAAGCTGACATAACATCTATACAATTTTACGTTTCTTGTGATGAAACAAAATACAGTCTGCAGTTTCCGGGAAAGTCCGCAGATGAGGGAAAATCTGAGCAGACAGCGATAGCGTTAAATGCAGCGGGAACACAGCATATCCAGATCGATCATTCTGTGAGAACCATTACATGGGCATATGACAGACAGACCTATGGAGAAGATGCCTATTTAGAGCATGGAAAAGCGCAGGTGATTGCGGTAGAAGGTGTATATGATTTATATAGTATACCGTTTGCAAACAATCCAGGAGATGAGAAAGGTGGACATATTGCAGTAGAAGCCGGAAAACAAGTTACGGTAAGATTAACCCCGGATTATGGTTATCAGTTGAAAGGTGTATCACTTAATGGAGGAGTTACGTTGGCACCGCAGGATGAGGTATCAACCTTCACTTTCAAAATGCCGGATACCAACGTGCATTTTAAAGGAATCTTCACACAGACATCGGATGAAATTAATACATCAGCAACAAAAGTATCTTCTGCTTCTTTTGAAAATGGAGCAAACGCAGCTCCAAGTGGAAATCTGCGTCTTACTGTGGCTGACTCGAATGAAGATACAACAAATGCACTTGCACAGGTAGCAAATGCAGTAAGTGCAGAAGCAGTAAACCTGACCTTAGACCAGATTGTCAGCAAGGGAAATGGAACTAACTGGGAGACTCCAGTCACGCAGTTCAGCCAGCCTGTAAAAATGAAACTAAAAGTGGCTGATTATGACACGGCGGCAGGATATGAGGTTGTAAGGGAGCATAACGGAAACCTCACAAAACTTACAACGTCTGTGTCGGAAAATGGTACGCTGACTTTTGAGACAAATCAGTTCTCAACTTATTTTATTGTGAAAACAGCAAAGAAAGCGGATAATGGTAATGCAAAAACGGAAAAAAGTTTCAATACATCTTCCACAACTGCCTCTTCGGCTGCGGGATCTACAGATAATGCGATAACTGCACAGTCAGTAAGCGGAGAGGGAGTCCCTGCAATCAATATCGCAAGTGCAGCAGATCAGCTGCTGAATCTTGCAAAGTTAAGTGAAGACGAGAACAAGGCAGTAAAAGCCGGAAACAAGACGCAGTTTGTTTTGAGCGCATCCGGCATGACACCAACAAAAGAAGAGATTGCACTCATTCAGAGTGTTCTTGGAAACAATGTGATTGGACAATACTTAAATCTTAATTTAACATTGAAGATATTAGGAAGAGCGGATCGCCAGATTACGGATTTATCCGCACCAATGTATATAGCGATCACAATTCCGCAGAACCTTGTGAACCATGACAGTAGTATTGAACGCACTTACAGGATCGTCAGAATCCATGATGGTGTAGCAACACTGATCGATGGAAATTACGATGCAGCCACGAATCAGTTTACATTTGCAACGGATGGTTTCTCAACCTATGCATTGGTATATGAGGATGTGAATACCACTCTGACAGGCAGATCGCCAAAAACAGGAGACAACTCCCTGTGGATGGTATGGACGCTCATTCTCTGTGCAGGATGCAGTATTCTGTTTGCAGCAGGAAAGAGATACAAAAAAAGGGAATGGTAATCATGAAAAATAGGATCATGTAAAAAATCTGAAAGAGGTAAAAAGGGCGTGTGAAAAAACGAGAGTTTTTTCACACGCCCTTTTTATCTTATGCGAAACGACGTTAAAAAACATATTATCACTGCATCAGACTTCTGCAACAAGTTCCACCGGACAATGGTCAGAGCCGTACACTTCCGTATGGATTCCGGCAGACTGCAGCTTTGCATCCAGACATCTGGAAGTGATAAAATAGTCAATACGCCATCCAGCGTTCTTCTCACGTGCCTTGAACCGGTAAGACCACCAGGAGTAGATGCCCTCTTTATCCGGATAAAAATAGCGGAAAGTATCTGTGAATCCGGAGTTTAACAGAGTGGTCATCTTTGCGCGTTCTTCATCGGAAAAACCGGCATTTTTGCGGTTGGTTTTTGGATTCTTCAAATCGATCTCTTCATGTGCAACATTCAGATCTCCACAGACAATGACAGGTTTTACCTCGTCGAGCTTTTTCAGAAAGGCAAGAAAATCTTCTTCCCACTGCATGCGGTAAGGAAGTCTTGCCAGTTCGTTCTGGGAATTCGGAGTGTAACAGGTAACCAGATAAAAAGCATCGTATTCCAATGTGATGACACGCCCCTCATGGTCATGCTCCGGGATGCCGATGCCATAAGAGACAGAGAGTGGTTCGTGTTTTGTAAAAATAGCAGTGCCCGAATAGCCTTTTTTTTCGGCATAATTCCAGAACTGATGGTAGCCGGGGAGATCAAGGGCAATCTGCCCTTCCTGTAATTTTGTTTCCTGGACACAGAAAAAATCTGCATCCACTTCATTGAAAAAATCTAAAAATCCTTTTTGCATGCAGGCACGAAGTCCGTTTACATTCCAGGAAATAAATTTCATAGTTTTATCCATCCTTTTCCTGCAGCAGTGACCGTGGAGGCATCTGCCGCTGATTTTTTTCTATATACTCTGACACAGTGTGGGTTATTCCGTTGTATTGTGGTAATAAGTGTTTAGGCGACCAGAAGTTATTTGCCCAGATGAGCAAATTCTTCCTCTGTTTCCATTGTAGTCCATTTGCCGAATGCTTGAGAATCCAGACTTGGAACATAGCCAAGATTCTTATATCCTAATTTCTTAAGCAATTCAATACTAGCTATATTTTCACATTCTGTAAAACTAATAAACTCCCATTCCGGAGCCATCTTGTGAAGATGTTCAGTCAAAACAGTTAAGGCTTCAAAAGCATATCCTTGTCGATGATATTTATAAGAAAAAGTATAGCCGAGAGAAAATGTATGATCCTTTGGCATAACAACTATTTCACCAATCATTTCATTTGTATCCTTTAGTGCTACTGCTATCATACAAGGAAAATCAATTGATATCTCATCATTTCTTCGGCGTTCAATCAAACTTACGATTCCATCATAGTCTTTTACCTGTCCTCTCTGATATCGAGCACATATTTCATTATTTCTATAATCAAATATTACATCCACATCATTTTGCAATACATTCCGAAGATGGAGTCTTTTGGTATCAATGGAAATCATCTATTTGTTCTCCTCTGTAATTTCAATCATTCACCTGTTCATGTAAATATGATTTGTCAAACTCATTAACACCATGATTCTATCATAATTAAATTTGAAAATCTATTTGATTCTATTAAAATTCATTCAAAGAAGTTGAACTTAAATTATGATGGGAATACAGATTGATTTCTGTCGTTATCCAATAGGCACCCCTCCCATAACCGTGAGTTCCATAACGTAAATTGCAGATTCTGTGGTGCAGTTCATAGCGTAAATTGGGCATGTATAAGCGTTCTCCCACAAGTCATTCATAACGTAAATGAAAGAAAAACGGTATAAACAAATATTATTTTCTTTGTGAGCCATGGAGATGGGATTCTAACAATCATGGAAGCCTTTGCTGAACATGATTGTTGTTCAGAAGCCCATCGTAATGCCCGGCGAACAGAAACATAATATTTCGTTTATACCATTTTTCTTTTTCATTACATATAAATTTGCCTTGTGAGAGGGCGCTTATATCTGCCCCTCACAACCCATAAAAGCACTGCAGAATCTGCAACACTACGTCCGTTAAACTCCGGTATATTTCGATTTATTTTGCCAGCAGCATCATGATTTTATTGCTGCGCTCCACGAATTTTGTCATCTCATCTACAGATAACGGATGGTTGGAGAGCACAGCCAAATCGTATAACTGCTCGCAGAACATCGGAACGTTCTCGGAATCTTTGTGCTCGAAAATGTATTTTACAAGTTCGTTGTTAGCATTTAAAGTAAGTGTCTGGTCAGCAGCAAACATATTCATGTCCATGCCGCCCATACCGTTCATGGCATACATCTTCATCATATCCTGCATACGTCTTCCTTCTTCGGAAAGTGTGATGATAGAAGAGATGTTCTCATTTTTCAGCTTCTCCACTTTCACAGTGAGTTTATCGTTGTTCAGAGCTTTTTTGAATACTTCTGTCAAAGCATCTGTCTCTGCTTTCAGATCTTCTGCAGAAGTCTCATCCTTTAAGGATTCTGTCACATCCGCATCAATACGCATGAATTTGTATTTTTCATTGCGCTGCTCTAACTGTGTGATGAAAGAGGTATCAATGTTGTGATCTAAGATCACTGCCTGCATGTTCTGTTCTTTAAAGAGCTTAATGTACTGACCCTGCTGGACTTTATCGGTAACATAGTAGATAACTTTACGTTCATCTTTTTCGCTGTCAGCAGAAGTGTCGCTGCCATCAGCAGTATTATCAGATGCAGCAGCATCGCCAGTGTTTGTAATTGGATTACCATCTTTGTCTAATACCTCCGCATCGTCTTTCTTTTCTTCTTCCTTCACTAATAATTCAGGAAGAGTCAGATACTTGTCATCTAAGTTTTTGAACAGGATGTAGTCGTTCATCTTGTCACAGAACTTTGTATCCTTTAAGCAGCCAAATTTGATAAATGGGCTGATGTCATCCCAGTATTTCTCATAGCTTTCCTTTTCGGTCTTGCACATGCCGATGAGTTTGTCCGCAACTTTCTTGGTGATATATTCGGAGATCTTCTTTACAAATCCATCGTTCTGTAAAGCGGAACGGGATACGTTCAGTGGAAGATCCGGGCAGTCGATCACGCCTTTTAATAACATTAAAAATTCAGGAATGACTTCTTTGATGTTATCTGCGATAAACACCTGATTGTTATATAACTTAATGGTTCCCTCAATAGAATCGTATTCTGTATTGATCTTCGGGAAGTATAAAATTCCTTTTAAGTTGAACGGATAGTCCATGTTCAGGTGGATCCAGAACAGAGGCTCTTTGTAGTCTAAGAATACTTTGCGGTAAAATTCCTTGTATTCTTCGTCCGTGCAGTCTTTTGGATTCTTTGCCCACAATGGGTTGGTATCGTTCAATGGAACCGGACGTTTTACAATTTTTAATTTTTCTTTTGCAGGGGAAACTTCAACGACTTCTTTTTCACCGTTTTCATTTTCTTTTTCCTCTGTTTTTGCTTCCTCGTGGATTTCTTCCACAACGGTATCAGTATCTAACTTATCTGCTGCATCGATGGTTTCATATTGTGTCTCAGCATTTGCCTTAGATAAGAAGATTGGGGTTGGCATGAAAGAGCAGTACTTCTCAATGACTTCTCTTGCGCGGTATTCGTTTGCAAATTCGAGACAGTCTTCATTCAGGTATAAAGTGATCTCAGTACCGACACCTTCTTTTGTGCCGTCTGTCATATCGAATTCTGTGCCTCCGTCACATGCCCAGTGGACAGGTGTGGCATCTTTTTTATAAGATAAAGTATCGATCGTCACCTGATCCGCTACCATGAATGCAGAGTAGAAACCAAGTCCGAAATGACCGATGATCTGATCGTCGTTTGCCTTGTCTTTGTATTTTTCGATGAAATCAGTAGCACCGGAAAATGCAATCTGGTTGATATATTCCTCTACTTCATCAGCTGTCATACCAAGACCGTTATCAATGAATTTTAACGTTTTTTCGTCCGGGTTTACAATAACCTGAATCTGTGGTTTGTAATCAGCAGGTAATTCGTACTCGCCCATCATATCCAGTTTTTTTAATTTTGTGATGGCGTCGCAGCCATTACTGATCAATTCACGATAGAAGATATCGTGATCGGAATATAACCATTTCTTGATGATCGGGAAAAGGTTATCACTGTTGATTGAAAGATTTCCATGTTTCTCAGCCATAATATAACACTCCTTTTTCTATACATAAGTAAAACTAATTATTTTATGTTCTATTATAAAATGCACTTATCAAATATCTGAATTATTGCATTTCACTTATATCTAGGATTTTATAACCCCTGTCTGCAAAAGTCAATAGAAAATTAGCACTCTTTTTAAATGAGTGCTAACAATGAACAGGCGAAAGCAGAAAAATAAGGTGTTTACAGAATATATAAAAACTTTATAAACTTAATTGAAGTTCATGGTATAATAACCACAAGAGAACGGAGGATAACATGATAGTTTTAAAAGCGGATAAAGAATTGAATTTAACCTTTCAGAAACTGATCAAAATGATGGATGCGCCTGTGGAGTGGAACGGCATGTTTTTTGTGGTCGGAGATTATCTGATCCTGCAGGGCAGTGTGCGTTCACTTTTTTTCAACTTTGACACGAAGCTTGTGGTGACGAATATTATCGAGCTGAAGGCAGAGGAGCAGATGATCGCTGCCGTGGAGCAGCACCCAAATGTGCGGGATATTTTGAATATGGTGCTTTATGCGTTTGGAAAGTGGGGACATATCAAAGGACTCCGTGTGGATAAAGATTATGTGCAGCTGAACCGGTTATTTGCACAGATCCTCGGGGAATTTCAGGTGGAATCGCAGTATGGACCGGAACATTTCCGCTTCTATAAAAATAAAATCCGTCTGACCTATGAGGACGTGATCGAGGCAGTGCTGTCAGATGAACCCGAGGAGGTTTTACTGCCGGAGGAAGAGGAGCCGCAGGGATTGTGGCATAAGCTGGTCTGGAAAAAGGCGGCGAGCAGTTTTTTGATGCGGGATACCACGCTTGCAGAGCGGAGACGGAACCGGATCGGAAATAACTTTTATCTGGCCGGATATCTGTGCCCGAAGTGTGGAAGCCAGCTTTACATGGCAGTTTACCCGGAAGGCAGGGAATTTCAGATTGAGACAGAAGAGGGGGCAGTCCGCATTGCCCGCGTTTACAGTTGTAAAAAGTGCTGTTGCATGTATACGCCAAGACCAAAGCGTCTGTTGGTGGATGGGGATGTATACAAAATGGACTTTGAGCGGGATGAGGCTGCCTATGAGGATTATCAGGAACTTTTGGGACGTACTGCCGGACGGAATGTGAATACAAAATACAATGAGTATGTGGACAAAAAAATGGCAATGGAGATGGAACGTGCAGACGCATCTTCGTTACAGGATGAGGAACAGGAAATTACAGAACTGATCGAGCATCTGCCGGAAGTGTCAGAGCAGGAAATGTTTCACACTCTGCGGAAAATGGAAGAAGGATTTTATTCGGACGAGGGTGTAAGACGTTTGGAGCAAGCAATCCGCGGCGAGGATGAGATGGAAACAGATGCGGATTGCGACGCAGATGATGAGAAGGAAGCAGATACGGAAAGAGCCGCGGAAGATGAGCCGGATACAGAATTGGAACGTAATGCAGAAGAATCAGGCAAAACGAAAAAAAATGTAGACAAATCGGATGGAAACTCTGAGAGAACATTTGGAAAGCCGGGAAGAGATTCGGAGAAACCGAGGGAAAACGCACCTGTAACTGCGGGAAAATCAAGTGGAATATCTTATGCAAATCTGGAAGAAGCAAAAGAAAATGCCACAACAACTGTGGAAAAACTAAGAGAAGATTCCTCTGCAATTACAGGAAGAGCAAGAGAAAAAACGCAGGAAAATAAGGGCGCAGTGTGGGAAAACAACCAAAACAGTAAGGAAAATCCACGGCAGAGCACAGAAAAGGTTATAGACAAAACACAGAAAAAAACGGTAGAGAAAACCAACGGTACGTCAGTAGAGGAAACGCAATCTGCAAAAGAAAAAACAGGGCGTGCAAGAAATGCAGAGCAGACATTTGAGAGGAGCCCGCAAAAGAAGACAGAATCGGTTGAAAATACAAAATCATCAGAAAATGCGTCAACAACAGGAAGGAAGAATCCATTCGGAAATATAACACCGGCAGACAGCAGAATTCCATCAAAATACGGCTCATCAGTAGACAGTGGAAACGCATCAAAGTATGCCGCATCAACAGGCAGTGCAGACACATCCACAAATGCTGAGAGAGACAGACAGGCCCGCCAGGAGGAATTGAAGCGTCTGACGCAGGTGCAGCGGCTTGTCAACCAGCCGGGAAGAAAAACAAGAGAGGAACTGGTTTCTCTGCTGGATGACATAAAAAAAGAAAACATCAGTCCGGATATTGTCAGACCGTACACGGAACAAGTGGAGAACAGGATTCGTGCTATGGATGAGAAAAAAATAAAGGAAATCTGCGGAGATGTCGGCAGGATGGATTTTGAGGATGCCAGCGAAGCAGCAAAGCAGTTAGAGGATGGCGATTTCCTTCCTCAGTTGAAATTTGATGCATTAAAAGAACTGGAGCAGCGCATGTCCAAGATTAAAACGGATGAGTGCGGGCTTTTAGTCAGCAAATTGCTGAATGCATTTGACGAAGCCGGTGTGACAGAGTCGAAACGGTGTCATTTTTATCCGGCAAAAAGAGTGTGGCAGAAGCAGGCGGAACCGGAGGAGACAGCTGTCTTTGAGGGAGCAGTGGATAATTTTGCAAACGGAATCGGAAAGTTTGAGTATCCGGTGCTTCTGGTAGACAAATCAAAGGATGAGTCAGGAAAAGAAGGGGTTCTTCTGACACCAGAGAACCTTTACTACAGCGCATGGATGACTTCCTATTACATTCCGGTGATGGATATTGAGTCTATCCAGGCTGTTACAGGACTATTAAACCGGGGCATTTATGTGTATCAGAAGAATGGAAGTAAGACAAAACTTCCGCTGGCAGTGGAGCATGAAGAGATGGAAAAATTTGCAAAGGTGCTAGAAGATTTTGTGCGCTATCTGCAGGAAAAACCATTTTCCAGAAAAGAATCTTATCTTGCAAAGGAAAAACACGATACGATTTGCTGTTACCGTTGCGGTTACATCTATAAGGGCGTTGGTGTGTGTCCTCGCTGTGGTTATAAACAAAATGAATAGGACAACGTCTGGCTTCGTATACATAAAAAGAGAAGATATGCGGAGCAGAAAATGAAAGCATTCCTATTAAAATACCGTTCCAGCCTGCTGCTTTTTGCAGTGATGTTTTTATTCGGCTGGGGAAGCGCAGCCGTCGTGGCAAAGTGGCAGTCTGACAGGGAAACAGAGGAGACGATGCACATCGAGGCGGCAGTCGATAACTGGGGACTTGGCTTTGGCGAGTCTGGAAAGGAACTACAGCCGACCGGAAATGCCACGGCGGATGAGTTAAAGCAGTATGATACCTATTATATAGGAAGTAAAGAGGAAAAGGTGATCTATCTCACATTTGACTGCGGCTATGAGAATGGCAATACAGAAGCAATTCTGGATGCACTCAAAAAACACAATGCACCGGGAACTTTTTTTGTTGTGGGACATTTTTTGGAGAGTGCGCCGGAATTGGTCAAACGGATGGTTACAGAGGGACACACGGTGGGAAATCACACCTATCATCATCCGGATATGTCGGCAATCTCGGACAAAGAGTCGTTTCAGAAAGAGCTCGATGCGGTCAGCAGTTTGTTTCAGGAAGTGACCGGACAGGAGATGACAAAGTATTACAGACCGCCACAGGGTAAATACAGCACAGAGAATCTTGCAATGGCAAAAGAATTGGGGTATAAGACCTTTTTCTGGAGCCTCGCCTATGTGGACTGGAATGCGGATGCACAGCCGACAGAGGAGGAGGCTTATGGAAAACTGATCGGACGCATCCATCCGGGCGCAATTGTATTGTTACATAATACATCATCCACCAATGGTAAAATTTTAGATGAACTGCTCACAAGATGGGAGGACATGGGATATACCTTCCGTCCGTTATCCTGCTTGTGGGAGCATGATTAATCAGCAGTAAAACACTTGCTGTTTTACTGCGTAAGAAAACTGACGGCATGGAACACTGGACACTGGAAATCAGACTTGTTATAATAAAAGTTACGGTGGAAAATAAGATACACTGTAAAATGCAGGATTCATAAAGATGGAGCAGAGCAGACATGAACAGGATAGCAATTGTGGAAGACGATCAGGGTTATCGTGACACACTTTTTACTTATATAAAACAATATGAACAAGAACGTGATACAGCATTTGAGGCGACACCTTTTGAGAAAGCGGATGATTTTCTGGCAGTTTATAACGGAGATTATGACATTATCCTGATGGACATTGAGATGCCTGGAACAAACGGCATGGATGCAGCAGAGCAGATCCGTAAAAAGGATGCCCAGGTAGTCATCATGTTTATCACGAACATGGCGCACTATGCGATCAAAGGATATGAAGTGGGCGCACTGGACTTTGTCTTAAAGCCGATCCAGTACCTGAATTTTGCCAATAAGATGGATCGTGCCATGCAGCTGGTGGAGAACCGCGGAAGCAGACCGGTGATGATCCAGACGGGAACCGGCGTCAAAAAGATTGATTCCAGAGACATTTTTTATGTGGAGATCCAGAATCATGTGTTGCGCTATCACACAAAACAGGGCAATTTTGAGGTGCGCGGAAGCTTGAAAAATGTGGAAGAGGAGCTTCCAAAGGGGCTGTTTGCAAAATGTAGCAACTGGTGTCTGGTAGGTCTGACACATGTTGCAGAGATTAAGGATGACACAGTGATCGTAGAGGGAGATGAACTGCAGATCAGCCGCCGCAGTAAGAAAAACTTTATGACGGCACTCATCCGCAGTGTAGGGAGAAGTTAAGAATGGTTCGTGATTTTGGTATCATGTTTTTTCAGGATTTTTTATTGCTGGTATGTGTGTATCTGTTTCTCATGCCATTGCATGTCATGGAAAAGAAAAAAATAAAAAACGGTCTGATACTTTGTGGGGCTTGGTGTGTCATGCTTGCAGCAAGACTGCTCATTCCGGCAATCGGGGAACATCTGATCGCAGAGTTTTTCATGCGTTTTGTGATCACGATGATTGCTGTTGGACTGATCAGCAAAAAAATAAGCTGGGAAATGATTTATTGTACGGTCTGGCCGCTCATTGTATATCATTGTATCAATATTATCTGGAACAGTTTACATCGCGTTTCTGCCATTGAGCAGCAGCCGCGGGTGCTGCAATATCTCTTTTCTCTCCTGTTTTTTGCGGCAATGTATCTGCTTTTGTCTATCACACTGTTTCGCTGGCTTCCAAGAAATGGATTTTACCAGGCAGGACCAAGAAGAACACTCTCAGCAGCAGCAGTGCTTTTCTTATCCTTGTTTTCTTACTACAATTTTTACCAGAACCGTGGAGAATCCAATCTTGCGGTTCTGGTTCAGTTATATTGCGTGACTTTTTTGTATCTGCAGGCAGAGCTTTTCAAAAAAAGCGAAGTAAAGCAGGAGTATGCGCTGATGGAGCGCATGTGGTACCAGCAGAAGAAGCAGTACGAGATCGCGAAAGACCAGATGCAGGTGATCGACCGCAAATGTCACGATCTGAAGTATCAGGTGGCTGCAATGCGGCATATTGAAAACCCGACAGAACGGGAGAAAAATTTAAAAGAACTGGAACAGTCAATCCGCATTTACGACTCTATCGTAAAAACAGGAAATGAGATTCTGGATACATTGCTCTCAGAGAAGAGCCTGATCTGTGAGGCAAGAGATATTACCGTGCACTGTGTGATCGATGGGAAGAAGCTTTTCTTTATGGATTCCATTGACATTTATGCACTGTTTGGGAATGCCATCGATAATGCCATCGAATGTGTGGAAAAGTTTTCAGAGAAAGAGATGCGGTTTATCGATATCTGTGTTGCAGAAAAGCAGCATTTTTTATATATCCGTTTTTCGAATCCAATCGAGCGGGCACCGGAGTATGAGGATGATCTGCCAAAGACCACGAAGAAAAACAAGCAGTATCACGGGATCGGGTTAAAGAGTATCCGGCACATTGCAGAGAAATACGGGGGGGATATCTCAGTATCCACAGAGATGAACTGTTTCAATCTGGAAGTGCTGCTCCCGGCGAAGTAAAATAACAACCGTCTGTCTGAATTATACATATAGTTTGGATAGACGGTTTCGTATTTACAAAGGAACACCACTTACGTCACAAAAAGCACCGACTAAGTCAGGTTCGTTGAAAAATTAACGAATTTTATTTATTATTTATGTATTGAAATTGGAACAATATATAAAAATAGCCTGAAACGATACAAAGTGACAGGCACCATAAATAATAAAAAGGATGTGTTATATGCGACGAATTCAAAATCTGATGGAGCAGTGGCTTTTCATTGGACCTGACAACAGACAAGAGCAGGTGAACTTGCCACATACATGGAATGCAAAAGACGGACAGGACGGAGGAAATGATTACTACAGAGGAACCTGCCACTATGAGAAAACATTTGAAAAACCGGAATTTGATCCGGAGGCAGAGGAAGTATATCTGGAGTTTCTTGGTGTAAATGCAAGCAGTGATGTGACTGTGAACGGAAAAGAACTTGCACATCATGATGGCGGATATTCCACATTCCGCATCAATATCACAGAGGTTTTAGAAGACCGGAATAAACTGGAAGTGACCGTGGACAACTCCGTCAATGGAAAAGTATATCCGCAGAAAGCCGATTTTACGTTCTATGGCGGAATTTACCGCGATGTCCGTTTCCTGATCGTGTCAAAAGAGCATTTTGACTTAGATTACCTCGGAAGTAACGGAATTAAGATCACACCGGAAGTAAAAGAGAACGAAGCGAATGTTCATATCGAAACATTTACCAATACAGAGGAAGCACAGGTAAACGTTCAGATCAAAGATCAGGACGGAAAAGTAGTTGCAGAAGGGAACGGATGTGACGTAAATCTTAATATCCAGAATCCAATCCGCTGGCATGGAAGAAAAAATCCATACCTTTATACGGCAGTTGCAACGCTGACCGTAAATGGGGAAGTGAAGGATGAGATCACGAACCGTTTTGGTATCCGTACTTTTTCGGTAGATCCAAAGAAGGGATTTTTCTTAAACGGAGAGCATTATCCACTTCACGGAGTTTCAAGACATCAGGATTTTAAAGCATTAGGAAATGCGATTTCAACAAAAAACCATGATGAAGATATGGATATGATCTGCGAACTTGGGGCAAATACGATTCGTCTCGCACACTATCAGCATGACCAGTATTTTTATGATCTCTGTGATGAGAGAGGTATGGTCGTATGGGCAGAGATTCCATACATTTCGGAACATATGCCGGGCGGAAGAGAGAACACCATCAGCCAGATGAGAGAGCTGATCGTTCAGAATTACAATCATCCGTCAATTGTAGTATGGGGCGTATCCAATGAGATTACCATCAGTACAAAGGACAAAAAAGATATGTTGGACAATCATCATGTGTTAAATGATCTTTGCCACAAGATGGACCCAACAAGACTGACAACGTTAGCATGTTATGCAATGTGCGGACCATTTAACCGTTCTGCACACATCACAGATCTGGTTGGATGGAATTTATATCTGGGATGGTATGTACCGGGATTTTTCTTAAATGATCTGTTCTTAAGATTTTTCCACCTTGTATTCCCGAACCGCCCGATCGGTTATTCCGAGTACGGCGCAGAAGGTATGCCAAACCTTCACAGCAGAAGACCGAGACGTGGAGACCATACTGAGGAATATCAGGCAAAATATCATGAGTATATGATCAAATGTTTCGAGCGTCATCCATTTATGTGGAGCACTTATGTGTGGAATATGTTTGATTTTGCGGCAGATGCTAGAAATCAGGGCGGCGAGCCGGGCATGAACCATAAGGGACTGGTGACATTTGACCGCAAGACAAAGAAAGACAGTTTCTTCTTATATAAAGCATATTGGAGCGAGGAACCTTTTGTTCATTTGTGCGGTTCCCGCCGCAGCGGCCGTTCTGAGGATACAACGACCATTAAAGTTTATACAAACCAGCCGGTCGTATCCTTATATAATAACGGAGAGCTGATCGAGCAGAAGAGCGGAAATCATATTTTTACCTTCCAGCTTCCTATGGAAAAAGAGAATAAGATCGAAGCTGTAGCCGGAAGTGTGAAGGATGCGATGGTACTTCATCACACAGAAAAAGAGAATCCGGATTATAAGCTGAAAAAAGAAGCGAAAAAGAGTGAAAACTGGGTATAGATTTTAGCAGGATATTCCAAAGGAGAAGAAATAATGAGTAATCAAAAAGAAAAAACCACTGCACAGGCAGCCGGAATGAACCGGGCAAAACCGTATCAGCTTGTGCTGTTTCCGATGAACAATGGTGCGACAAATGTATATTATATCCTCACCATGAATTTTATCGCATATTATGCAAACGGAGTGTTAGGACTTGCGCTTATGTTTGCAACGACAATGGTAACCGTCATGCGTCTTTTTGATGCCGTGACGGATCCAATCATCGGAGCTTTGATCGACCGGACAAATTCAAAATTCGGTAAATTCCGTCCATACATGGTAATCGGAAATGCGATCATGATCGTTTCTTCCATTTTACTGTATTTTGGGACGAGGATCATCGCACCGGACATGCAGTGGCTGCGCTATGTATGCTTTGTGTTATTTTATGCATTATATGTTATCGGATACACATTCCAGACGGCCTGTACCCGTTCCGGACAGACCTGTCTGACAAACGATCCGAAACAGCGCCCGATGTTTACTATTTTTAATACGATCGCCAGCCTGATCGGTATGGGACTTGTACAGTTTCTGGCACCGATCTTAGGTGACCGTCTTGGCGGCTATAACAGCGCAAACTTTTTTGATTTTATGATCCCGCTTGCCATCGTGGTATCTGCAGTTCTGACACTTCTTGCGGTAATCGGTATCTGGGAGAAAGACAGACCGGAATTTTTCGGTGTTGGCAATAAACAGGAAAAAGTAAAATTAAAAGAATATATTGCTATTTTAAAAGCAAACAAAGAGCTGCAGCGTCTTATGGTCGCAGGAGCGGGATGCAAGCTCGCTTTCTCCATCGCAACGAATATGACAGTACTCTGTATGCTTTACGGAGCAATGATGGGAGACTACGGCGGACTGTATCTTCCGATGATGATCGTCGGATATATTTTCTCTGTTCCGTTCTTCCTTTTGACAGTAAAAACATCACAGAAGCATGGACAGAAAGCTTCACTGGTGCGCTATACAATGCTTGCGCTGGTCATGTACATTGGAGTTTTAGTATTGTTACTGTTATGGAAGCAGGGGGTTCCGGCATTTAACTTAAGCCTGAGATCCATCAATGTATACACGGTGTTATTTGTGTTATTCTTTGGTATCGGTTATGGTGCATATTATGCGACAGCAGATATGCCGATTCCGATGGTTGCAGACTGTTCCGATTATGAGACATACCGTTCCGGACAGTATGTGCCGGGAATTATGGGAACACTGTTTTCACTTGTAGATAAACTGGTAAGTTCTCTTGGTTCCACCATCGTTGGTGCAGCCGTTGCAATGATCGGCATCCAGACCTTGCCGGACAGCAAGACACCATATTCTTCCGGAATGCATGGAGTTGTTCTGATTCTGTTCTGTATTGTTCCGATGATCGCATGGCTTGCAACACTCTGGGCAATGAAAGGCTACACTTTAACAGGAGCCAGAATGAAAGAGATCCAGGCTGTCAATGCTGTGAGAAAACACGCGGTAAGTGAGGGAATGTCACTGGAAGAAGCCATGGAAAAATGGAAAACTTATGAGGATGTGCCGGAAGAATTCAAATGACCACTTACGTCATAAAAAGAACCGACTAGGGCGGGTTTGTTGATTTTTTAACAAAATTTTAATAAAATGAAAACACAAAGTAAACAAAGTTCGTCAAAATGACGGAATTTGAAAAAAGAAATGGAGAAAAATTATGGGAGAGAACAAAAAAGAAGTGAAAGCCCGCAAGAAGGCTTTCCGTAAAGCAAAACACAGAGCGATCCGTCCATGGAAAGGATTATCGATCGTATGTGCGATTCTGGCAGTGATCTTCGTGCCGCTGTACAGCTTATTAAACGTTTTTGATAATTCACTGGCCATTTTCGTCGGAGGAACATTCTGGAAATTAAAGAATGAGGATCAAAGCGCACAGTACTTTACCTCTGACTTTGAGTCTACAGAAGATATGGTTGACTACGGATTACAGCTTGTCCAGCAGGTGGAGGCAGAAGGTGCAGCGCTTCTTATGAATGAGAATAACGCACTTCCTCTGGCAGAAGGGGACAATGTCAGTCTGTTTTCCAATTCATCTGTAAACCTTGTGTATGGTGGTACAGGATCCGGTAACATTGACGCTTCCACAGCAGATACATTAAAAACTGCAATGGAAAAAACAGGTTTCAATGTAAATGAAACACTCTGGAACTTCTATGAATCCGAAGAGATGGGAATGTACAAACGTGGAAATGGTGGTACGATCGCAACTGCAAGTGCCGTTGTAACTGAAGTTCCATGGAATGAGTACACAGACGAAGTGAAAGATTCTGTAAGCTCTTATGGTGATGCGGCAATCGTCACATTATCCCGTGTAGGCGGTGAGGGTGCCGACCTTGCATACGGCGATGTCAATTACCTTGCATTAGATGACAATGAAAAAGAAATGCTTTCCAATGTGGCAGCAATGAAAGCAGACGGAACAGTGAGCAAGATCATTGTGCTGATCAACTCTGCAAATGCATTACAGGTAGATTTCTTAAAAGACAATACTTATAATGTAGATGCCTGTCTGTGGATCGGCGATGTCGGAATTACAGGTATCAATGCAGTGGCTGATATCCTTGCAGGTAACGTCAATCCATCCGGAAGCCTTGTGGATACCTACTGCTATGACAATTATTCTTCACCGGCCATGGCCAACTTCATGCCGATGATTTATGAAGGCTATACAGAAGAACTGATTCCTGAAAAAGCAAAAAGCTACATGGTATATCAGGAAGGTATCTACGTTGGATACAAATATTATGAGACACGTTATGAAGACACGGTTATGGGAACCGGAAATGCAGGAAGCTATGTATACAGCGATGATGTGGCATTCCCATTCGGTTATGGATTAAGCTATACAGATTTCGAGTACAGTGACATGACGGGCGTTTATGATGCTGCGACAGATTCTTATAACTTTAATGTGACAGTTACCAATACAGGTGATACTTATTCCGGAAAAGAGACCGTTCAGATTTACGCACAGTCTCCATATACAGAGTATGACAAAGAGAATTCTGTAGAGAAATCTGCAGTACAGTTATGCGGATTCGGCAAAACTGATATTTTGGCTCCGGGTGAGTCCCAGACATTAACGATCAATGTGGACAGGGCAGATATCGCATCTTATGATGCATACGGTGCAAAAACATATATCTTAGATGCAGGTGATTACTATTTTACAGCAGCAACAGATGCACACAATGCTGTAAACAACATTCTTGCAGCAAAAGGATTTACAGCTGAGAATGGAATGGATGCAGAAGGTAATGCAGAACTTACATTCCAGTGGACAAATGATACATTAGATACCACTACTTATGCAGTATCTAAGAGTGGTGCAGAGGTGACAAACCAGTTATCTGATTCCGATATGAACCTTTACGAAGGCGCCGGAGATAACTCCGTAACTTACCTTTCACGTAATGACTGGGAGGGAACATTCCCGACAGAATCTCCGGTATTTGCATTGACAGATACTATGATCGATGACCTGCAGTTAGTTCAGTATGATGCAGCAGATTATGATACCGTAGAGATGCCGACTTTAGGCGCTAAAAATGGTCTTACTTTATACGATATGATCGGTAAAGATTATGACGATGCTGACTGGGATACTTTATTAGACCAGCTTACCTATGACGAGATGGTAACTTTAATTGGCGACTCCTTCCACTGGACAATGCCGATCAAATCGATCCAGGCTCCGGGTTCCCGTGATGAGAACGGACCACAGGGACTGACCGCTTCCTTATTCGGTAATAATGATAAAGAAAAACTGACAGCAACTGCATTTACATCTGAGGATGTGATGGCAGCAACTTTCAATACGGATATTATGACAGAAATTGGTAAAGTGATCGGTAATAACTGTCTGTCTGCAGACGTTGCGATTCTTTACGGACCGGGTAACAATATCCACAGAACTCCTTATGGCGGACGTAACTTCGAGTACTACAGTGAAGACGGATTCCTTTCCGGAAAAATGAGTGCTTACGAAGTGGCAGCTATCCAGGAAAAAGGTGTTCATGTCGTAATGAAACACTTTGCATTAAATGACTGCGAGCAGGATCGTATTGGTCTTGGCGTATGGCTCTCTGAGCAGGCAGCACGTGAAGTATATTTAAAAGCATTCCAGGATGTATTTGAAGAAGGAAATGCAAACGGAACCATGGTTGCTTACACACGCTGGGGATGTATCTGGTCCGGCGGTAACAAAGGATTGATGACCGGAATCATGAGAAATGAGTGGGGCAGCAATGGACTTACCATCACAGACAACGTTCTTAATCCATATGTCAATGGCCCGGACGGAGTGATGGCAGGTGGTGTTACAACCTATGATGCCATGATGCCGTATGTGACCAAAGAATTACCGGCATATAAAAATGATCCGGTTATGGTAACAGCAATGCGTGAGGCATGCCACCATGACCTGTATGTATTAGCAAACTCTGTTGCTATGAACGGTGTTGGTGAAAATACAACCATTAAATTTGTACAGCCAAAATTACTTGTGATCTTAAAGACAATTGCGACCATCGGTGTAGTAGGATTCATCCTCTCACTCGTGATGTTCATTCTGAAAAAACGCAAGTTCAAAAAGAGTGAAGAGTACACAAGCTATATGGCATGGAAAAAAGAGTTAAAACAGAATAAGCAGAATAAACAGTAAGAAATGATGCGGAAGAAGGCATTGCACAGCAAAATGTGTGATGTCTTCTTTTTTTCATGACCATACGTCTGAGGAGGTTTACATCTCACTGAAAATAGTGACTTAAAATAATGAAAAATTGTGCAGCCCTACAAAAGAAAATATTTTAGAAAAATATGTGAAAAAGTTATTGACAACTAACTATCGTTAGATTATACTAACCAACGTAGAAACGAAAAAGATTATCAATAGTCTTTGGAAAGATAAGGAAGAGGAAGATATGATGCCTTTAACAATGGTGAAAACAGGTGAAGAGAATACAATCAAAAAAGTTGGCGGAAAAGAAGAAACCAGAAGATTTTTAGAGAATCTCGGATTTGTAACCGGAGGCGTGGTTACGGTCGTATCTGAAATCGGTGGCAACATGATCGTGAATGTCAAGGATTCGAGGGTTGCGATCGGAAAAGACATGGCAAACAAGATCATGGTCTAGGTGTGCCAGCCTGTAAGCTGTAAGCAATGACAGGGCGTTGCCTGTCTGCTGATAAATGATTAAAATATAAAAAAGGAGCCGTTAGGAAATGACATTAAAAGAAACAGCTGTCGGACAGACAGTAAAAGTCAAAAAGTTAACTGGCGAGGGCCCGGTTAAGAGAAGGATCATGGATATGGGTATTACAAAAGGTGTGGATGTTTTTGTCAGGAAAGTAGCACCACTTGGCGATCCTGTAGAAGTTACTGTGCGCGGATACGAGTTATCACTCCGCAAAGCAGATGCAGAGATGATCGAAGTGGAATAATTTTTTTATCCATGGGTTACACAAGACTAACTCAAAAGATAAAAATGTTATGAAAATGAGTAGTGCTGGCATACTTTTGCGGAATGCAGCATACGGATTCCAGACATGGAAACGGATTTACATAGAAGCAGAAAAGGAGAGTTGATCATGGCAGTTAAAATTGCACTCGCAGGAAATCCAAACTGCGGTAAAACAACATTATTTAATGCTCTGACAGGTTCCAACCAGTTTGTTGGTAACTGGCCGGGTGTTACGGTAGAGAAGAAAGAAGGAAAATTAAAAGGACATAAAGATGTCGTTATCATGGACTTACCGGGTATCTATTCTTTATCTCCATACACACTTGAAGAAGTAGTTGCAAGAAACTACCTCATCGCTGAGAGACCGGATGCGATCTTAAATATCGTCGACGGTACAAACATCGAGCGTAACCTTTACCTTTCCACACAGCTTATGGAATTAGGTATTCCGGTCATCATGGCAGTCAACATGATGGACGTTGTGGAGAAGAGCGGTGAGAAAATCCACACAGATAGATTAAGTAAAAAATTAGGCTGTGAAGTCGTTGAGATTTCCGCTTTAAAAGGAACCGGCATCAAAGAGGCAGCTGAGAAGGCAGTGAAGCTTGCAGAGAGCAGAAAAGCAGCAGTTGTTGCACACGAGTTCTCCAAAGAGGCTGAGGATATTATTGCAGAAGTTGAAGGCAAGTTAAAAGGAATGCCGGAAGAACAGAAGAGATTCTTTGCGATCAAATTACTGGAAAAAGATGATAAGATTAATGAAATGATGACAAATGTTCCGGATGTATCCGCAGAGATCAAAGAGATGGAAGACAAATTTGATGATGATACCGAGAGTGTTATCACAAATGAGAGATATGTATACATTTCTTCTATCATTGGTGAATGTGTGACAAAGAACAACAAAGAAAAACTGACAACATCTGATAAGATCGACCGCATCGTGACAAACAGATGGGCTGCGTTACCAATTTTTGCAGTAGTGATGTTCATTGTATATTATGTATCTGTTACAACCGTCGGAGCACTGCTGACAGACTGGACAAACGACACATTGTTTGGAGAATGGATCATTCCTGGAGCACAGAGCTTCTTTGAAGGAATCGGATGTGCAGAATGGCTGACAGGACTCATCGTAGATGGTGTGATCTCCGGTGTCGGTGCAGTTCTTGGTTTCGTACCACAGATGTTAGTATTATTTATTTTCCTTGCTTTCTTAGAGAGCTGCGGATATATGGCACGTGTTGCATTCATCATGGACCGTATCTTCCGTAAATTTGGTCTTTCCGGAAAATCCTTCATTCCGATGCTGATCGGCAGCGGATGTGGTGTTCCTGGTATTATGGCATCCCGTACCATCGAGAATGACCGTGACCGTAAAATGACCATTATGACAACAACTTTTGTTCCTTGTGGAGCAAAGCTTCCAATTATCGCCATGATCGCAGGTGCGTTCTTCGATAACTCCGGATGGGTCGCAACAAGCTGTTATTTCGTTGGCATCGCAGCAATCATCTGCTCCGGTATCATCTTAAAGAAAACAAAAATGTTTGCCGGTGATCCCGCACCATTCGTTATGGAGCTTCCGGCATACCACTGGCCAACAGTTTCCAACGTACTTCGCAGCATGTGGGAGAGAGGCTGGTCCTTCATCAAAAAAGCAGGTACGATCATTCTTTTATCTACCATCGTATTATGGTTCTTAATGAGCTTTGGATGGGAGAGCGGAAGCTTTGGAATGGTTGAGGAATTAAATAACTCTATCCTTGCTTCTATCGGAAGTGCGATCGCATGGATCTTCACTCCACTTGGCTGGACCAATGCAGGTGAAGGCTGGAAGATGGCAGTTGCAGCGATCACTGGTTTGATTGCAAAAGAGAACGTTGTAGCAACTTTCGGTATGTTATATGGATTCGGAGAAGTAGCAGAAGATGGTGCTGAGATCTGGGGTAACCTTGCAGCAACCATGACTCCAATCGCAGCTTATGGATTCTTAGTGTTCAACTTACTGTGTGCACCATGCTTTGCAGCAATGGGAGCGATCAAACGTGAGATGAACAATGCAAAATGGTTCTGGTTCGCGATCGGATATCAGTGTGGACTTGCTTATGTTGTATCACTCTGTATCTATCAGATCGGTACATTAATTACAACAGGAACATTCGGAATCGGAACAGTTGTGGCATTCTTACTTGTGATCGGATTCCTGTACTTACTGTTCCGCCCATACAAAGAGAGCAGCTCTTTGAAGGTTGACGCAAAGAAAGTTGTAAGTGCAAAATAATAGTCATTTCAGGAAGAAGCCTCATACATAGAGGCTTCTCCTTAAAAAAACAGAAAGGCGGTAGTATAATATGGGAACATTCGTTGTATTAGTTGTTTTGATATCCGTAGTTGCTCTGATCGTCAGAGGCATTGTCCGGGACAAAAAGAGTGGAAAATCTTCCTGCGGTGGGGACTGTTCACATTGCAGAGGCTGCCATTAGATATAGTGATCAACACAAATTTCAGGTGATTAAGAAGGGCATGGTTTAAGATGATTCAGCATACATCCGAACAGCAGAAGCAGGACGAAAATCAGCAGAAGTATGAGAAAACCCAGATGCAGCGTGAAATTGTGATTCAGCGGCTGAAAGAGCAGGGATGCAGGATCACAAAGCAGAGGATGGTGCTGCTCGACATCATACTGAATGAGAATTGCTCAAGCTGTAAAGAAATTTATTACAAAGCATCCAGGATCGATTCAAAAATCGGGACTGCGACCGTGTATCGCATGATCAATACCTTGGAGGAGATCGGTGCGATCAACAGAAGGAATATGTATAAGATAGACTGGTAAAATTCTTATAATTAAATAAAAATCATTATCGAAAGAGGCGGCATCGGGATTTCCGGTGCCGCCTCTTTTGGGACAGTTTCATTTGCAGGAAAACCGTCTTTTTTATGTAAAAAATGAAACATGGTCATGTCCTGACACGGTGGGATTTGCGGAACTGCTGTGGCGATTCATGAAAATTTTTCTGGAAGGACTGCGAAAAATAGCTGGTAGAGGAAAACCCGATACATCCGGCAATCTCTTCGATACTGTGATTGGTTGTGAGCAGCAGGTCACGCGCAGACGCAAGCCGAACTTCATTCAGGTAAGCGATGGGAGATTTCCCATACAGCTCTGCAAAACGGTGTGAAAGGTAATATTTTGAGAGGCTGCAGTTTTCGGCAAGCGAATCCAGAGAGATCATGCTCTGGTAATTGTGCTCGATAAAGCGTTTTACCTTGTGGCATTCATGGCTGCTGTTCTGCGCATCCACCACTTCATAGGATACATGGTCTTTCCGGCAGAAATATAAAATTAAAATATCAAGATAATGCTGGCAGATCTCTGCGTAGCGGTCCTGTTTGTTATGCATTTCCCGCAGGATATTTTCAAAACACTGGCGGATAAAAGGTGAGTTTGCAGAAGCCGGGACATGAATGTATTCCGGTTCTTTGTCGGTATTCAGTTTTAATCCTTCTACCCCGAGCACATAATAATCCAGTGGATTTTCCGGATCGGAAAACTCTGTGTGTGTTACCTGCGCACCGATCACGACAAGGCTGTTTGAGGAGACCGGAACAGATTCATTTTCGATCAGCATGCGTCCGGTGCCGTCTTTAATAAAGAAGATTTCCGTAAAATGATGGCTATGGGGAAACGAAGTCCAGTCATTTTCAAATTTGGATGCTGATATGGAAAGCAGGCGGAAATGGATTTCCGGCTGTACCTCATTATCCAGATTAAACTTTCGGTTACTCATGGAAAATACAGTCCTTTCATGTTATAATTGCAATGATTTCCTATTTATATAGGAACGGTGTTGTACTTAGTATACAATGAAAAAAGCAAAATAACAAGATTTTTAAAAATAAAGCAAGAATTATAAAATAAAGAGCAATATATAGATAGGAAAAAGAAAAAATATACGCTATAATAACAATTGCAAGAAGGAAAACACAAGAGTTTATAGTGAAAATTAACAAAAATGGGAGGTTACTATGAAGAAAAAAATTTTGTGTACAATGATGAGCATGGTAATGGCAGCATCTTTATTTGCGGGGTGCGGCACAGGAACAGGAACGGAGACTTCTGCATCAGATAACAGCAAAACAGAAGAAACAGGAACAGAGGCGGCAGAGCAGCCAACATCTGATAATCCATACGCAGCCTATGCGGGAACAACAATCAGTGTAGCCGCAATTGAGACAGGTTATGGTTCGCAAATGTGGCAGGAAGTGACAGATGCATTTACAGAAGAAACCGGAATTCAGGTAGAACTTACAACAGATAAAAAATTGGAGGATGTAATAGGACCATCCATGCAGGGAGGCGAATACCCGGATGTTATTCATCTGGCCACGGGACGTGAAGCTGCGTTAACGGAACAGTTTATTAAGGGAAATATGATTACTGACATTACAGATGTCTTATCTATGAAAGTTCCGGGAGAAGATAAACTTGTTTCAGAGAAGATTGCAGGAGGATTTACAGATACATCATTGACGAATCCTTATGGTGATGGAAAGACATATCTTGCACCAATGTTTTATTCCCCATGTGGTCTGTTTTATAATGCAGGTCTTTTAGAAGAAAAAGGATGGGATGTTCCAACAACCTGGGATGAAATGTGGGAACTTGGAGATAAAGCAAAAGAAGAGGGAATTTATTTATTTACATATCCGACAACAGGATATTTTGATGCATTTTTCTATGCATTAATGTATGCCGCAGGCGGATCTGAATTCTTTGATAAGGCCACAAATTATGAAGAAGGTATCTGGGAAACACCAGAAGCACAGACATGTTTTGATATTGTTGCAAAGTTAGCTGAGTACACAAATCCTATTACACCGGCACAGGCAAATGATCAGGATTTTACACAGAACCAGCAGTTAGTACTTGATAATAAGGCAATTTTCATGCCAAATGGAACCTGGATTGTCGGTGAAATGGCAGATGCTCCTCGTGCAGATGGATTTAAGTGGGGTATGACAGCTCTTCCGGCGGTAAAAGCGGGAGGAGACAGTTATAGTTATACATGGTTTGAACAGGCATGGATTCCTTCTGGTGCAGAACATCAGGATGCAGCAAAATTATTTATCTCATATTTATACAGTGATAAAGCATGTGAAATTTTTGCAAAAGCAGGAGCTATTCAGCCGGTATTAGGAATTGCAGATAAATTAGAAGGTGATAATGTCATGTTTTATTCTATCTATGATAATGGAGCAAAGGCAGCCATGGGCAATTTTGCATCATTTGAAGCAATTCCGGGTATTGAAGTACGTACTGTATTCTTTGACCCTGTAAACTCTTTGGTATCAGGAGATATGACAGAGCAGGAGTGGATTGATGGAATTATTTCGGCAAGTGACCAGATGCGGGCAAATTTGAAATAAGAGTTTTTAGTTTTCCTTAATGCTATAGTGGTAAAAATGAGTCGGCGGACAGGATTTTTGTCCGCCGAATTTTAAATAGTACGGTTTGTTTGAAAGGAACGTGAAAGTATGAAAAAAGCCAGAGGACGAAGCGGTTTTTTGGCGGTATGCATAGCACCCGCAGTAATTTTATTTTTTGTGTTTATGATATTGCCTACCTTAAATGTATTCCGAATGTCGTTATTTGAAAAGGGTGCATATTCACCGAATGAAGCATTTGTTGGTCTGAAAAATTTTAAAACATTAATATCGGATACTAATTTTATAAGGTCCATGCAAAACATGATTTTACTTATTGTTGTTGTTACAATAGTTACCTTTGCATTTGCACTTGTTTTTGCGGGTATTCTGTCAAGAGAAAAAATCAGGGGACAGAATTTTTTCCGTATTATTTTTTATATTCCCAATATTTTATCGGTTGTAGTAATTGCAGGTATTTTTTCTGCAATTTATAAGCCGGAGAACGGAATGTTAAATAGTATTATAAGCTTATTCCATAAAATGGAAAATCCAATTTTATGGAAAGGAGAGTCTCTTGTTATGGTAAGCCTTATTATTGCCATGGTATGGCAGGCGATTGGTTATTATATGGTAATGTATATGGCATCTATGGCAAGCGTACCGGAAAGCCTTTATGAAAGTGCTGGATTAGATGGGGCTGGAAGAATGGTTCAGTTTTTTCAGATTACAATTCCTCTGATTTGGACAAATATTCGCACAACACTGACATTCTTTATTATTTCGACGATTAATATGGCATTTTTATTTGTAAAAGCAATGACTTCTGGCGGACCAAATGGGGCTTCTGAAGTGGCATTGAGTTATATGTATGGACAAAAAGATGCGGGTTTATATGGATATAGTATGTCAATAGGTGTTGTGATATTCATTTTCTCATTTGCATTATCTGCACTTGTAAATAAAGTTACAGAGCGGGAACCACTGGAATTTTAAGGAGAAAAAACATGAAAGAGAAGAAACATTCGAATTCTACCGAGCATTTGTATAAAATTTTTATTTATGTAGTTTTAATATTGCTTGCAGTCATCATTATTGTTCCGGTAGCATGGGTATTTATGGCATCTATCAAACAGAATAAAGAATTTTATGGAAATCCGTGGACTTTGCCGGAGGGTTTTTATTTTCAGAACTTTATTGATGCCTGGAATACAGCAAAAATGGGAGATTACATGTTAAACTCCGCATTTGTTACAGCTTTGGCACTTGTAATTCTTTTAATTGTTGCACTGCCAGCAGCTTATTGTTTGTCACGTTTTAAATTTAAAGGAAGCAAATTTTTAAATGCGGCTTTTATGGGTGGTCTTTTTATTAACGTGAATTATATTGTTGTTCCAATTTTTCTGATGCTGCGAGATGGAGACAATTGGCTGAAATCAGTAATTGGGAAAAGTTTTCTTTTAAATAATCTGGTCATACTTGCAATCGTATATGCTGCAACGGCACTTCCGTTTACAATTTATCTGTTGTCAGGGTATTTTTCAACATTGGCACATGATTATGAAGAAGCGGCATATATTGATGGAGCAGGTTATAGTACAACGATGTGGAAAATTATTTTCCCAATGGCAAAACCATCTATTATTACAGTAATCTTGTTTAATTTTCTTTCTTTTTGGAATGAATATATCATTTCCATGACACTGATGAGTTCGGCAAATGGACCGAAAACGTTACCGGTAGGATTATTAAATCTGATGCAGGCACAGCAGTCAGCAGCACAGTATGGAATTATGTATGCAGGACTTGTAATAGTAATGCTTCCTACATTAATTTTATATATATGTGTTCAGAATAAACTGACACAGGGAATGACTGTTGGTGGTTTAAAGGGTTGATGAGAAGGGAGATTAAAATGGAATTTTGGAAAAAGCACACAAAATGCAGAATAATTTTAATGGCAGCTCTTTTTATTGCCGGAATAAGCCTGTCTGTTTTTGGATGGGGTATGACAGGAAAAATGACAGGTTTAGGAATTATGCTTATTGGAATTATCTGTTTATTAATGGCATTGTGGATTTATAATTGCCCTTTTGCAGAAAAGAAGAAAAGAAAGTAATTATATGGATGAAATAGAGTGAGGAAGAAAAATGAGTGAGAAAAATACAGGACGTGTCACAATTCCTACAAATCTGGATGTGGTTCCAGAGACAATTGAGTTAATGAAACGCTGGGGTGCAGATGCAATCCGCGATTGTGACGGAACAGAATTCCCGGAAGAGCTGACAAAGACCGGGGCAAAGATTTATGCAACTTACTACACCACGAGAAAAGATAATGAGTGGGCGAAGGCGAACCCGGATGAGGTGCAGCAGTGTTATATTATGAGTGGATTTTATACGGCTGTTGAAAGCGAACTGCAAATTCCTCTGATGAAGGGGATTTCGGATGAGTTAATGCAGGTCAATACAAGAGATGATATTAAACGATGGTGGGAGGTTGTTGACCGTTCCACAGGTCAGGTGGTATCGACCAAACAGTGGGAATATAATGAGGAGTCAGGGTGCGTCTGTATTCATGAGGCAGAACCGTTTCATGAATATACAGTAAGCTTTCTGGCATATATTATCTGGGATCCGGTACATATGTACAATGCGGTGACAAATGACTGGAAAGATTTCGAACATCAGATTACGTTTGACGTACGGCAGCCGAAAACACATAAATATTCCATGGAGCGCCTGCGTAAATTCTGCGAGGAGCATCCATATGTCAATGTCATTCGCTATACGACGTTTTTCCATCAGTTTACATTGATGTTTGACGAGTTAAAGCGGGAAAAATATGTGGATTGGTATGGTTATTCCGCGTCAGTAAGTCCTTATATTTTAGAGCAGTTTGAAAAAGAAATGGGTTATAAATTCCGCCCGGAATATATCATTGACCAGGGATATTATAACAATCAGTATCGTGTACCTGGTAAAGAATATAAGGATTTTCAGGCATTCCAGCGCAGGGAAGTTGCAAAGCTTGCAAAAGAGATGGTTGACATCACACATGAATGCGGCAAAGAGGCAATGATGTTTTTGGGGGATCACTGGATCGGAACAGAACCATTCATGGAAGAGTTTGCAACGATCGGTCTTGACGCAGTGGTAGGAAGCGTTGGAAACGGAAGTACACTTCGTCTGATCTCTGATATTGAAGGTGTAAAATATACAGAAGGAAGATTCCTTCCATACTTTTTCCCGGATACCTTCCATGAGGGCGGAGATCCTGTCAAGGAAGCAAAGGAAAACTGGGTGACAGCACGCCGTGCCATCTTAAGAAAACCGATCGACCGTATCGGATATGGCGGATACTTAAAACTCGCACTGGAATTCCCGGAATTTTTAGACTATGTGGAAAGCGTCTGCAACGAGTTCCGCGAATTATATGAGAATGCCAAAGGAACGACACCGTACTGCGTGAAGAAAGTAGCAGTATTAAACAGCTGGGGTAAGATCAGAAGCTGGGGATGTCATATGGTACACCACGCACTGTACCAGAAACAGAATTATAGCTATGCAGGTATTATCGAAGCGTTGAGTGGAGCACCATTTGATGTGAAGTTCATTTCTTTTGATGATATTTTGGAAAATGAAGATATATTAAAAGATATTGATGTGATCATTAACGTAGGTGATGGTGATACAGCACATACAGGTGGAGCAGTCTGGGAGAATCCGGTCATTTCTTCTGCGATCCGCAGATTTGTATATGAAGGAGGCGGATTCATCGGTATCGGGGAACCGGCAGGACACCAGTATCAGGGACACTATTTACAGCTTGCAGATCTGATCGGGGTAGAGAAAGAAACAGGATTTACGTTAAACTATGACAAGTATAACTGGGACGAACATCCGGAACACTTCATTCTTGCAGATACCACAAAACCGGTAGATTTCGGAGAAGGAAAGAAGAGTATCTATGCATACGAGGGAACAGAGATCCTTGTGCAGAGAGAGAAGGAAGTACAGATGGCTGTCAACGGATTTGGAGCAGGCCGCTCTGTATACATCAGCGGACTTCCATACAGTTTTGAGAACAGCAGAATCCTGTACCGCAGTATTTTATGGAGCACACACAGCGAAGAAGAGCTTCATCAGTGGTATAGCACGAACTTCAACGTAGAAGTGCATGCGTATGTGAAGAACGGAAAATACTGTGTTGTAAATAATACATATGAACCACAGAAAACGACAGTATACCGTGGCGACGGAAGCAGCTTTGACCTTGAGATGGAAGCAAATGAGATCAAGTGGTATACAATATAGGCAAGCAACAGAAAAGAAATCTTATGAGATAAAAATATCCAACAAAAAAAGTGTCAGTTCCGGAAATGCCGGACTGACACTTTTTTGTTGGAATAGGAAACTTCATTTTCACTACATCAAAAACGCTCCGCAAGGATCGCACAGCAGCGTTTGGCAATTGTTTTAAACGTTGGTATTTGATTCTTCTTCGCCCCAGAAATCTACAGGCTCATAATCCTGCAGCTTGGCCAGAAAACCTTTTTCTGCCAGCTCATTTTGTATATCATCTAAAATCTCTTCGGATTCAGCTTCAATCGTATGGTAATGATAACCACCGGTCACATTCTTAAGAAGGCTGGAACTTCCGGTAGAGAGTCCTTCTAAAAATTTCTTGACATCGCGTCTTGTGCGGATGTTCATATCAGCCCGGACAACACCATAAACCTTATGGTAAACAAAAACATCTTTGACAACACCGCCATTATCAACGATCAGAGAGAGTTCTTCTCCAACCTGATCATCTGCATGGATCACTTTAAATACCCGCTGGCAGGCGGATTGTTTTGGAATCATATAACCTTTGTTTGTGGAAAGGATCGTCAGGCCATTCGCTCGAAGAAGAGCAATGTCCGAAACGATGATCTGCCTGCTTACATCCAGGTCTTTTGCCAGAGTAACTCCAGGGACAGGCACAGCGCTGGATTTCAAAATATTTTCTATTTTTGCTCTCCTGATCTCTCCGTTCATCTGTCAAAGTCCTTTCTAAACTGCATGTAAATTTTTGAGTGAAATATCCAAAATTGGAGCTGAGTGAGTCAGAGCACCACTTGATACATAGTTTACACCAAAGTTCTTAATTCTTTCAATGTTTTCTTTGGTAACATTTCCGGAAATTTCTATTTCGGCTCTGCCGGCAATATAATCGATGGATTTTTTCAAAAGAGCATTATCCATGTTGTCTAACATGATAATATCAGCACCTGCTTCCACAGCATCCTGTACCATTTCAAAAGTTTCAACTTCAACTTCGATTTTTCTTACAAAAGGTGCATATGCCTTAGCCATTTTGACAGCTTCTTTTACACCACCTGCAGCTCCGATATGGTTATCCTTGAGAAGAACACCATCAGAAAGGTTGTATCTGTGGTTATTTCCGCCACCGACTCTCACGGCATATTTTTCAAAAATACGGTTGTTCGGTGTAGTCTTTCTTGTGTCTAAAAGCTTGATCCCGGTTCCTTCAAGGAGCTTTGCCACCTGGCTTGTATAGGTTGCGATTCCGCTCATTCTCTGAAGGTAATTAAGAGCAGTTCTCTCTCCGCAGAGAAGCACACGGATATCACCATGAACCTTGCCCATAAGTTCACCGGCTTTTACATGGTCACCGTCTTTTACAAAAAATTCTACGGTTGTATTGGAATCAAGCAGAGTAAAGGTTCTTTCAAAAACCTGAAGACCGCAGATAATGCCATCTTCTTTGCAGATCAAGTCTACCTCGCCCTGCTGTGGATGTGGCATAACACTGTTTGTGGATACGTCCTCACTTGTGATATCTTCTTTTAAAGCACTTAATATAAATGGGTCTACATTTAACCCTAATGTTACCTGATCGTACATATTATCTCCTTTCGCCAGCAATTTCTTTTGCTGCTCTTTTTGCAAATACAAGACTCTCTAAAAGGGAGTTGCTTGCAAGTCTGTTTTTACCATGAACCCCATTGCATGCGGTTTCACCGACTGCGTAGAGATGATCCATAGAAGTTTTACTGTTATGGTTTACCTTGATTCCGCCCATAAAATAATGCTGAGCCGGAACGATGGGAATACATTCATGGAACACATCATAACCAGCCTGGCTGCAATGTTCAATAATATTTGGAAAATGACTTATTAATTCGTCACGCGGGATGGTTCTTAAATCTTCCCACACAAAATCGGTGCCGTCTTTCTCCATCTGTTTGTAGATTTCCTGTGTAAGCAGATCTCTTGGCAACAGTTCATCTACAAAACGGTTCATATTCTTATCATAAAGCCTGGCACCTTCACCTCTTACAGATTCAGAAATAAGAAAGCTTCTTTCTTCTTTATTATCAGAGTAAAGAGTAGTAGGATGAATCTGGACATAATCAAGATTTTTCAGTTCAATATTATGACGTCTGGCAATCTCCACGCCGTCACCGGTCAGGTGTTTGAAATTAGTGGAATGCTTGTATGTTCCACCAATACCGCCGGTTGCAAGTATTACATAGTCAGCTTCAACCTGTTCTTCCCTGCCATCCGGCCACCTGATAATTCCACCACAACACTTGCTGCCATCGCAAAGGATATCTAAGAGAGTCGTATATTCATACATTCTTACATTCTTTAATTTTTTGACGGCATTTAAAAGGTGGCTTGTGATCTCTTTTCCAGTGATATCTTCATGGAAAAGTATTCTGTGATGAGCATGTGCACCTTCTCTTGTATAGACAAAATCACCATTTTCGTCCCGGGTAAAAGAGACACCGTATTTTACCAAATCTTTCACTACATCAGGGGAAGACTTGATCATGATCTCGACAGACTTCTGGTCATTCTCATAATGTCCGGCTTTTAATGTGTCCTCAAAAAAGCTGTCATAATCAGACGGATCTTTTAACGTACACATGCCTCCCTGAGCCAAAAAGGAATCACTGCTTTCAAAATCAGACTTCGTGATCAGCATAATATCTAATTCATCAGGAAGATTTAAGACTGCATATAATCCGGAACAGCCACTTCCAACTATAAGTATATCTGTTTTCATATTCTTTTCCTATTCTTTTATGTTAATAAAATAGTGTTTTTTTACAGATTGCTCCAAGTATAACACTTAATTTTACAACTGACAAGACACCTGTAAATTTTTTGTGTTGACAGTGTATATTTCAAATCGTATACTTTTACTAAAGTGAGCAAAAGGCAGTGAGATCCGGTATTGATACTGTCGTTTGGAAAACAAATTAAAAATGAGATCACATTAAGACAGAACGAATACCGGAAGAAGAAAGCCTTTCTGTGATAAAAGAGGGAAAGATGACGACAAGAGAAATTCAGGACGAGATCCTTAGATTAAAAAAAGAAAAAGATGTATGTATTCTGGCACATGCCTATCAAAACCATGAGATATTAGAAGTTGCGGATTATATGGGAGATTCCTTTGCATTGAGCCAGCAGGCTGCCAAAACACAGGAACAGACGATCCTTATGTGCGGAGTCCGTTTTATGGCAGAAACCGTGAAGGTTCTCTCACCAGACAAGAAAGTACTTCTTTCCAGCGGTGAAGCAGGATGTCCTATGGCAGAACAGCTTTCTGTGGAAGAATTGAAAGAATTAAAAAAACAGTATCCGGATTATACAGTAGTAGCTTATATTAATACAACTTCTGAATTGAAGACATTGTGTGACGTATGTATTACATCTGCATCAGCAGTATCTATTGTTAAGAAGCTGGAGAACGACAAGATTCTTTTTATTCCGGACTGTAACCTCGGAGCATGGGTAGCAGAACAGATTCCTGAGAAAACTTTTAAATTTATCAAGGGTGGTTGCCCAACTCATCTTAGAATGGGCAAAGCAGATGTGGCAAAAGCAAAGAACGCTCATCCAAATGCGAAGCTCCTTGTCCATCCGGAATGTGCCGCTGCAGTAACCAAGAATGCAGACTACATAGGAAGCACAACTGGAATTATGTCCTATGCGAAGAAGAGTACAGACAAGGAATTTATCATTGGAACAGAAAACAGCATAGTTTCCCATTTACAGTATGAGTGTCCGGATAAGCTGTTTTATCCACTTTCCAAGGATTGTGTATGCCACAATATGAAACTTACAACTTTAGTAGATGTATATAATTGTCTGAAAGGCCTTGCAGGTGAAGAAATTATTTTACCTGAGGAAGTAAGTAAGGGAGCAAAACGCTGTATTGACAGAATGCTCGAATTAAATTAACACAGGCGGTCGTAGAGGTAGATTCTCCGACCAGTGCTGTGAAATTTATTCTATAGACTGTGAGAATAGCGTCTATACAATCTCAGTTGGTACAGAAGGTAGAAGTATTTTCTTGCTTCTGCTTCTGCTTTTGTGCTATAATCAAACAAAGCATATTTTACAAAATCTTCATGACAATTTTGTCATCTATATTCTAAGAACTACAGATTAGTTTCCCAAATAATCTGTGTGTTTCATTCGTATCTATGCTTTTTGTTACCCATCAACAATTGAAAAGCAGGAGACGAACGAATTTAGAGATAGTATCTGTTACTCTCCTGCTAGGGCAGTGTTTATTATGAACTGTCCCACCAAGATCAGGAGAAAACGATTTATGGCAAAATGCAAAAGAAACCGGAACAGGACAAAAAGGAGTTTTACAGTCAAAGAACCAAAGGCAAACCGAAATTATAAAGACACTGTCTTTCGGATGCTGTTTTCTGACAGGAAAAATCTGTTATCGCTTTATAACGCAGTGAATCAGACAGATTATAAAAACCCGGAAGAGTTGGAAATTGTTACATTAGAGAATGCCATATATATGGGTATGAAAAATGATCTGGCATTTGAAATCACTGTTCTCTTCCACCTTACAGAAGATTCCTGCTCCCAATTTTATTGAATTTTATAATGGTTCGACGGGAATTGCTGATTGCACAGAACTTCGGCTTTCCTCGGCATTTGAGCATTTGTCAGGCGAGCCAAAACTTGAATTGGTTGTTACGGTTTTCAATGTCAATGAAGGACACAACGCAGAGTTGATGCAGCATTGCAGTATGTTAAAAGAATATGCACAGTATGTTGCCAAAGTACGTCACTATGCGGTATACATGCAATTGAACCAGGCAGTGGAACGTGCTGTAAACGAATGTATCCGGGAAGGAATCCTGACAGAATTCCTTATCCGAAACCGGAGTGAGGTTATTAATATGAGCATTTTTGAGTATGATAAAGAATTGGAAGAGAAGAAGTTGAGAAAGGCAGAGTTTGAGGCTGGTCGTGAGATTGGACATGAAGCTGGACTGGCAGAAGGCAAAAATCAGGCAGCTTTTGAAACAGCAAAGCGTATGCTTGCTTTACAGGAATTCACACCTGAAAAGATTGCAGTAATTTCAGGACTTCCGTTAGACGAAGTGAGAAAGTTGCAGGAGCAGGACAATCACGAACAGTAAAAGAAATAATTCAATTTACAAATAAGATATCAATGACAGGAGAAAACAAATGAAATACCATACTGACAATGAATTACAAAACTTCAGATTTGAGGGCGCATACATTGCAGAAACCTGCGCAGTCAAAGGAATCTTTGAAATGATATTGGACAATGTGACGATTTTACCACAAAATTCGTGCAATCGTGATATCCGCGAAATGCGTGCAAATGAACTGAAACTGAAAATCCGTGAGCCGGAGATAATGGCATTTGTCGAGGAAGGCTATAAAGTTTATGACGCAGACGGTAATCTGAAAGAAAAGAAAGAGGATATACTGATCGCGCCAGAAGATCAGGCAGCAAAATTAAAGGAACTGGAAGGATGTGAAATCTATTCCATTGAGCAGGAGAAAGGTGTCTATACGGTATCCATTGATACGGAAGACCATACTTTCATGATTAAAGTAAGCGGAAGCGCAGATGCCGAAGAGTGGGACCGGTTTCTGAGCAAAGATTAAAGGAGCAGGGATTACGATGGAAACAAATGAAAAAAGCCGTGTGCTGGATATGACAAGGGGAAATCCGTTCCGGCTTGTATTAAAATTTGCGCTGCCACTGTTTTTTGGAAATCTGCTGCAGCAGTTTTATAATCTGGCGGATACTGCAATTGCCGGACATGTTCTGGGAGATCACGCACTCGCACAGATTGGAGCAGTTTCGGCGCTATATGGACTTATCACGAATTTTGCATTTGGAATGAACAATGGACTGGCGTTGTCTTTAAGCCGCAGCTTTGGAGCAGGGGATGAGCAAAAAATGAAGCATGCCTCCTGTTGGATGGTGACAATTTCCATGTCGGTATCCATTGTCTTAATGTCTATTTTTCTGTTGTGTAAAGAACCTCTGCTGATTCTTTTGCAGGTTCCGGAAGAGACAATGGCAGGTGCGATGGAATATCTTACGATCATACTGATCGGAATACCATTTACGATGGCATATAATATGGAAGCTGCTATGCTGCAGGCGGTTGGAAACAGTATGACACCCCTTTTGTTTTTGCTGTTCAGCAGCGTTTTGAATATTTCATTGGATTATGCGTTTATGGCACCACTGGCGATGGGAATCGGAGGTGCAGCGTTTGCAACGGTTTTATCACAGGGGGTAAGTGCATTTCTTGCATTCATACTTATCTGGCGCAATTATCCACTGCTTCATTTTAAAGGAAAAGATTATCAGGTGGAGAAAAAATTTGTGCTTGAAATGGTTGTTGCAGGGTTTAGCATGGCTTTGATGAGTGCAATTTATAATATTGGAAGTGTTATTTTACAGGGTAGTATTAACGCACTCGGAAACCTGTATATTACGGCGCAGGTAGGCGCAAGAAGGCTGGCGGAACTTTTCCATACGCCGGGACTTGCGCTTGGAACGAGTGTTGCAACTTATACGAGCCAGAACATGGGTGGCGGAAATCGAAACAGAATCAAAAAAGGAGTATGGTCAGCATTCTTTCTTTTTGCGGTCTGGTGGATTTTTTCCATGGTTTTTGTGACTTTCTTCGTGGAAGATGCCGTCAGACTGGTAACAGGAAGCAGTAATGCGGATGTTATTTATAATACTGCATTATATCTCAGGATCAGTTTCCCGTTGATTCCTACGATGGCAGTGATTATTATTTTGAGAAATATGCTGCAGGGAATGAATCATTTGATGATGCCGCTTGTGTGCAGCAGTCTGGAATTGATAGGAAAGGTAATTTTTGCTATCTGTGTTGTGCCGGCATATGGGTATTTTGCAGTGTGCCTTTGCGAACCGGTCACATGGGTGGTCTGCTGTATTTTTATTTTGATCTGCGCATTTTTGTGCAGGAAGGAATTGAGATAGAAGCTTAACGAGAAAACGTTTCAATAACAGTGTTGACACGTTTTCTTTTTTTGTGTAATATATACCTATGAGTTAGATACAACTAACCGAAAAGCAAAGGAGAGCAAAGTGAGTCAGGAAGTATACGAGATGATCACAAGATTAGACAGAGAAAGAATTGAGACACATCTGGTCGTACAGTGTGCACCGATGATCTCCGGTATGAAGATTTCTAATTTACTGAATGTGGAGAAAAAACTTGCACCACAGATGAAACAGGTGTTGGAACGTTCCGGTATTTCCTATTATCTGCTGTTGGAAAGCGAAGATAAAGCAACCTTTTTAGTGTACCGCGAGGATGGGTTGAAAGCGTATCTCATGCAGGATAGAGTCTGTCAGTCGATGAAGAGTTTTGGATACGAAAGCCTGGATTTAAGCGATGTTTTAAGCTGTTTTCAGAAACGCTATGCAGACTGTATGGAGCAGATTGCAGAATTTCCACATGAGATGGGATTATTGCTCGGTTATCCTGTGGAAGATGTGGAGGGATTCATTGAGAACAAAGGTCACAATTATCTGTATGCCGGTTACTGGAAAGTGTACGGACATGTAGAGGAGAAGAAGGCTTTGTTTAACAGATATGAAGAGGCAAGAAAAGTTTTGATACAGCTGCTTGCAAGTGGACGCAGTGTGAGCGAGATGGCTGCCTGTTATGCTTAATTTTTGCTTATAGGTTAGCGTATGCTAACTACATAAACTGATAAAGAATAGAAAATGCAGGAATGTGAAAAAATAAAAAACATAAAACTGCAGATAGTATGGAGGAAAGAATCATGGATAAAGTAACAATCGTATTCTGGTCACAGTCAGGAAACACAGAGAGTATGGCAAACGCAGTTGCAGAGGGTGTAACGGCAGCAGGAAAAGAAGCAGTGGTTGTTGATGTTGCAAGTGCATCCTTAGATGATTTAAAAGCTGCAAAAGGTTTCGCGATGGGCTGTCCTGCAATGGGAGCAGAAGTGCTCGAAGAAGGCGAGATGGAACCATTTGTATGCGATGTGGAAGGATTTGCCGCAGGCAAGACAATCGCTTTATTTGGCTCTTATGGATGGGGCGACGGACAGTGGATGCGCGACTGGGTAGACCGTATGACAGCAGCCGGAGCAGCCGTTGTGAACGGAGAGGGCGTGATCTGTCAGGAAGCACCGGACGATGCGGCTTTAGATGCATGCAAAGACCTTGGAAAACAGCTCGCAGCATTATAATAAGGTAAGCATTATAACGAAAGGATAATTTATGAGCGTAGTCATTATTGGAGGACATGACCGTATGGTGTGTCAGTATAAAAAGATTTGTAAGGAGCATAAATGTAAGGCAAAAGTATTTACCCAGATGCCGGCAAAGTTAAGCAGCCAGATTGGGTCACCGGATCTGATTATCCTGTTTACCAATACAGTTTCCCACAAGATGGTAAAATGTGCGGTAGCGGAGGCAGAGCGCAGCAAAGCCGAAGTGGTAAGAAGTCATTCCAGCAGTGGCAATGCCTTAAATGAAATCTTAGAAAAAGTTTGTTAATGGAAAGAAAAAATTTACATCAGGTGCAATAGCGGAACGTGCGGTCTGTCAGGATTCTTGCAAAAATCAGACCAAGCGGAAGCGCAATGATGATCATGATCGCAGCAGCAAACCAGGAGACAGCTTCTGTCAGTGACATGATCCCGAAATTATAAATTGCACGATAAAGGTAAAGTCCTGGAACCATAATAACAATGGATGGAACGGTTAGTGAAATACGTGGATAACCGTTCCATTTTTTTATGATGGAAGCCAGAAGTCCGGCGGTTAATGCGCCTATAAAAGCGGCGACAGCGGCAGGTGTAGCCGTAAAGTTGACCAGTTCCAGACGCAATGTATTTGCGATGGCACCGATAAAGGCAGCCGTGGCTGCCATCGGGATCGAACTGTTGAACATAATAGAGAATCCGAATACACCGCAAAAACTTGTGATCAACCGCAGTAACAGATGAAGGACAGGATCGATGGATAATGAGGAAAAATCCTGTGGCTGCAATTTTAAGAGCAATGCCATGATCCATGCAAACATGGTAGCGACCAGCACGATGATCACGGAATAAGTGAGGCGTTCCAGTCCGGATCTCAAATCAAGCTTGGCAAGGTCGATTCCACTTGTGATGAATGGAAATCCTGGTATGATAAACAGCATGGAACAGATATATCCTGCCTCGTGGAAGGACGGAATATGGAATAACATTTCTGCCAGATGCAGACATACGGTATAAGTCAGACAGGCGGCAGAGATTGATACTGCAATATTTAAAAATAACGTATAATGGTGTTTGATCAGTTTGGTGCGGATCACATTTCCAATACCGGCTGCGATAAAGGCGAGAACCATTTCAATCGGACCACCACCCAGCAGGAACGTGAAAGCACAACATGCGAGTGCAGCGGCGAGACCAAGTTTGGCAGGGGAGTAGAGTGTGTGAATAGACTCGATTTCATCCAGACGTCTGTGAATCTCTTCACCTGTCAGATGGGCTTCCTGTTTTGGAAAATTGTCAACAAACTGTTCCATACGGTAAAGCTTTGATGTATTGACACCTGTATTGGCAATGCTTAAGGATTGTGAGACACATTCTTTTCCGTCAAAACAGTTAAATTCGATGGACATAAGTCCGACATCCACGGTGCAGGTGACACCAAGTTCCTTTGCAAGACGGTTCATGGAAGTGCGGACACGCCATGCTCCGGTTCCACAGGAGAGCATGATCAAGCCGACTCTTCCGATAACAGAAGCCTTCTCAATCAGCCCTGCTTTATTGATCAGAACATTGCTGTCGTTTTCCGTGTAATCGTGCCAGGGGATTTCCATATGATTTTTTTCCATGATATCCATATAATTATTCTTCTGCATAAATGATCGCCTCTGCTTTTTTTACATGTCGTTCCAGATTCTTCAAAAACAGCGAATCCGGTAGAAAAATACCAATCTCATCATAGCGGGTGTTTTCCTCTACCAGAGAATCCTGCCCATAGAAAATGTACGCCATAGGAAGACTTTTCTCCAGTTTGATCATAAGATCCCAGACAGCAGAATAAGCTTCTGCCTCTGTCTCTTTCAGCTTGACAGTGTCGGGCAGCTCGCGGATGATCAGTACACCGGTATTTTTTTCCAGAATCTGCTGTTCCATATCCATTTTTTCAGAAGCATAGGCATGGCGGTAACGGTAGGCCTGTGCAAAATAAATATTTTTCTTATTGTCAAGATCACAGTAGACATCATAAAAATGCTGGTAATCTTTTTCACGTACGGTTGTTTTATATCCGGGCAGTAAATTGCCCGATTCGTCAGTCATGATAATCGGATTCGTTCTGCCGTCTGCGTTAAAACGGTACGGAATCAGAAATGAATTCCGGAGCAGATCGAATAATGTATTTTGACAGATTGCCATAAGAAAAGCTGACAGATCTCTGTTGTGATAAGCATTAAAAAGTGCCTGGGAAAATTCATCGGGAGATAATGGAAAATTGTTATCCTCATTGCAAAACAGGGAATTGCAGAAAGTCCCCTGGAGTTTTTCACATGCCCATGGATCATTTAATATTTTGTTGAATAAAACATCTGCTTTTTCTTCGCGTGGAAAAATTGTTTTTTCTGCCATAAATGAATCGCTTCCTTTTCTTTTTTCGCTAAAATTATACTATTGAAATAGAAATATGTGAAAGCTATAATTGATATAGCAGAAATAATAATTTGATATGATTGAGGGCGAGCTATGGATGTGAATTTTGAGTATTATAAAATTTTTTATTACGTTGCGAAATACAATAATTTTACGAGGGCTGCAAGGGTGTTGGGAAACAGCCAGCCGAATGTGACAAGGGCAATGAACTGTCTGGAACAGCAGCTTCATTGTACGCTTCTGGTGCGGACGAACCGTGGAGTTTTTCTGACTACGGAAGGGGAACAGCTGTATACACATGTAGCAGCGGCCATGGAACAGCTTTTTACGGCAGAGGAGGAACTGGCAGAATGTGTGGGACTGTCCCATGGGAGTATTGCAATCGGAGCCAGTGAGACCGCGTTAAATTTGTTCCTTCTGGATAAGTTAAAAGAGTTTCACAATACATACCCGGGAATCCGGCTGAAGATCTACAATCATTCCACACCGCAGGCGGTGGAAGCGGTGAGAAGGGGAACGGTTGATTTTGCAGTCGTTTCCACACCTGTAAAAGCGGATGCACCGCTCCACATGACAATGCTTCATCCATATCAGGAAATACTGATCGGTGGAACAGAGTTCGGGCATCTGGCAGGAAGGCAAACAACATTTGAGGAGATTATGCAATATCCGCTCATCTGTCTTGGAAAGGAGACGGTGACCTTTCAGTTTTACAGGCAGTTATTTGCTTCTTATGGTCTGGACTTTGAGCCGGATACAGAGACTGCAACGGCGGATCAGATCCTTCCACTGGTAAGAAGCGGACTGGGGCTGGCTTTTATACCAAAACCGATGGCAAAGGATGCGATTGACAGGGGAGAGGTGTCAGAGATACCCCTGTGTGAGAAGATACCGTCCCGGAATATCTGTCTGATCTATGACAGCAAGCACCCATTTAAGGAGGCTGCCACACAATTGAAAAAGATGATCGCTGCGAATAGTTTTGCCAGTGTTGAATAGGTTTTTGGAAAACGATTGATATTTTTAAAAGCATATGTTATAGTTCAAACGAACTTGATAATGAAACAAACAGGTGTCAGATAGGCAGGGTGACCTCACTCTGCCGGATCTGGTGAAAAGGGAAACAGGTGCGAATCCTGTACGAACTCGTCACTGTATTTAGGGAGTGCATGCCAAAAACTCACTGGGCAGCCGGGAAGAGGGCAATGCATGATGATCTGTAAGTCAGGAGACCTGCCTGATTGTTGTACGGGAAACAAAAATGTTTCCACGCCACGAGTAACTGGCTGTACGGATGAGAAAATTTGACCTGTTTTTAGATCATTTTTGTAAGATAGGACAGGAAAAATTTTATATTGTGATTTGAGTGCAGCGTTTCTTTTGTGAAAAAGAGACGCTTTTTTCATATTCAGGCAGAAGGACTCCATAGAACATCATCTGGAACAGACCTTCGAACAGGAAAGAGAGAAAAACAGAATGCAAAGCAACGGAAACGGAACCGAAGTATGGGAAAAAGGAATACAGGTTGATCTCCCGGATGGAGAGTATGAGATTGAAGTGCAGCTGACAGGGGGAAGCGGCAGGGCGTCTGTCACATCACCGGCAATTCTGCAGGTGCAGGATGAGAAGGCCGTCATCGAGATCGAGTGGAGCAGCCCTAATTATGACTATATGACGATGGACGGAGAGACTTATCTTCCGGTCAATACAGAGGGCAATTCTGTTTTCGAACTGCCTGTGACTGCTTTTGACAAAGAAGTGCCGGTAACGGCAGATACGACAGCCATGAGCGTGCCGCATGAGATTGAATATACGATTCTGCTCGACAGTGCTTCCATTGCAAACGCCGGGAAAAAACCGATGGAAGTGATCGCAGTTGTCTACGTCGCAGCCGTGATTGCAGTAAGTATCACAGCGTGGCAGATACATCGGAAGAGAAAAGGAAAAAAAGAATGAAGCAGATAAAAAAAATCGGTCTGTGGTGTATATTGCTTTTTGCCTGCATCCAGATATCGGGCTGTGGAGACAGCCAGACCTCCTGGAAGAGTGGGGATCATGAGATCAGCAGTGAGCTGACTTATGAAAAGAGCATGGATTTAGATTATGCCACAGAGTTTGCAGTGGATTATTATGAGAATGGTTTTACACTTATTTCCATATCGGATGGAAGCAGATTTTTGCTGAATACCGAAGGGGAACAGGTACCGGAGGATTTAGAGAAGGGTATCACAGTCTTAAATGCCCCGGTGTCCGATATTTATCTGGTTGCCTCTGCGGCTATGGATATGTTTTGCAGTATCGGTGCACTGGATCACATCTGCCTGTCCGGACTGCCTGAAGAAAAATGGGAGATCCCGGAGGCAAAGGCGGCAATGGAGAGCGGACAGATCGTATATGCCGGAAAGTATAATGCACCTGATTATGAACTGATCTGTTCGAAAGAGTGCGGGCTTGCCATTGAGTCAACGATGATCGGACATTCACCGGAGGTAAAGGAGAATCTGGAATCGTTTGGCATTCCGGTTTTAGTCGATCATTCCAGCTATGAGTCTGATCCGCTCGGCAGGACCGAGTGGGTAAAGCTTTATGGAGTGCTGACCGGAAATGAGGATGCGGCGGTGAGAGCATTTGAGGAACAGAAACAGTATGTACAGGAACTTTCCGATGTGGAAACGACCGGAAAGACAGTCGCATTTTTTTATGTTACAACAGCGGGAACGGTCAGTGTGCGAAAGAGCAATGACTATGTTCCGAAAATGATAGACATTGCCGGTGGGGAGTATGTGTTCCGGAATTTAAAGGGGGAAGATAACGCAGCTTCCAGTGTCAATATGCAGATGGAAGAATTTTATGCGCAGGCAAAAGATGCGGACTATCTTGTCTATAACAGCACGATCGACGGCAATCTTGCTTCCATTGATGATCTGCTGGCGAAAAACAGTCTTTTTGCAGATTTTAAGGCAGTCAAAGACGGAAACGTATGGTGTATCGGGAAAAATCTTTATCAGGATACCATGGATACCGGAAGCATTATCCATGATTTTCATGAGATGCTGAACTCGGAGGATACGGATGAACTTACCTACATGTATAAGCTCAAATAGAAAAATAAGATATACGGTCTGTTTTGTCATTCTGATTACATTATCAGTACTCTTTTTTATCATCAGTGTATGTGCCGGAAGTGTGCAGATTCCGCTCTCAGATATCTGGAGACAGTTCAGAGGGGAACAGGATGAACTTTATGCAGCCATTCTCTTTCAGATCCGTATCCCGAGAACATTTGCGGCAATCCTGCTCGGCGGTGCGCTGGCGTTGTCCGGGTATCTGCTGCAGACTTTTTTTCACAATCCGATCGCAGGACCGTTTGTCCTTGGTATTTCTTCCGGGGCAAAATTATTTGTGGCGGTCGTGACGATCGTGTTCTTAAGATATTCCAGAACATTATCTTCTGTGGATCTGATCGTGGCGGCATTCGCAGGATCTATGCTGTCAATGTTTTGTGTGCTTCTGATGTCACCGAGAGTTCAGAATATGTCATTTTTAGTGCTGATCGGAGTGATGATCGGCTATATCTGTTCTGCAGTCACAGATTTTCTTGTGACATTTGCAGAGGATTCTGACATTGTGAATCTTCATAACTGGTCGATGGGAAGCTTTTCCGGCATCACATGGGAGAATGTGAAAACAATCGTGTTTGTTGTAGCCGTTACCGGCATTTTGACATTCTTTTTGTCAAAACCGATGGAAGCGTACCAGTTAGGAGAGATTTACGCAAAAAATATGGGTGTCAATATCAAAATGTTCCGCGTACTGCTCGTGATCTTATCGAGCATCTTATCCGCAGTGGTAACAGCGTTTGCAGGACCTGTGTCGTTTGTCGGGATCGCGGTGCCGCAGATGGTAAAGCGGTTATTCCGGACGGCAAAACCGATCATCATGATACCGGCATGTTTTTTAGGTGGGGCAGTATTCTGCATGTTCTGTGATCTTCTGGCGCGGATGGTGTTCGCACCGACGGAGATGAGTATCAGTACCGTGACAGCGATTTTTGGCGCACCGGTAATGATCGCAGTCATGTTGAAGCAGCGACAGGAGCAGTACTAAAGAAGCAACATTAAAATTGTGAGAAGCATGCATTCGGTGGACAGTGAAATGTCCTGACAATGGAAAATGAGGAGCGGAATGGAAGAACGGGAACTTTTGCACACGGACGGACTGTCCGTTGGATATCACGGAAGAGAACTGATAAAAGAGATAGGGATTTCTCTGAAAATGGGAGAGATCGTGACACTGATCGGACCAAACGGGGCAGGAAAATCCACGATTTTAAAGACTATTGCAAAGCAGCTGCAGGAGATTCGCGGCAGTGTTTATGTGGAAAATATCAATTTAAGTGAACTGCCGGAAAAAGAGCTGGCAAAGAAAATATCCATTGTTTTCACAGAGCGCATCACACCGGAGCTGATGACAGTGGCAGACGTTGTGGCGATGGGGAGATATCCGTATACCGGAGGACTTGGTATCCTGACACCTAAAGATGAGGCGGTGGTGGCGCAGTGCATGGAACAGATCCGCATTTCACCGTTAAAAGAACGCAATTTTATGAGCCTGAGTGATGGACAGAAACAGCGTGTACTGCTTGCAAAAGCGCTGTGTCAGGAGCCGGAGATTCTGATCCTTGATGAGCCGACATCTTATCTGGATGTAAAGTACAAACTCGAATTTTTATCCATGCTGCAGAAGATGACGCGGAAGAAAAAAATCGGTGTTCTCATGTCGCTGCATGAACTTGACCTTGCAGAGCGTGTGTCGGACAAAATTGTATGCGTCAAAGGGGAAAACATTGAGAATTACGGCACGCCGGAGGAAGTCTTTGCCGATGGATTTGTCGATCAGCTTTATGAGATCACGGACGGAACGTTTCAGGAGAAAAGCGGTTGCGTGGAACTGAAAAAATGCGGGGGCATACCGGAGGTATTTGTGATCGCCGGAAATGGTACGGGAAGTTTTCTGTTCCGGCAGCTTCAGAGAAACGGGATTCCATTTGCAGTGGGGATCTTAGGAAAAAATGATATTGATTATCCGGCGGCAGAAGCACTTGCGGTGCAGGTGATCGCTGCGGAGGCGTATCAGGACTTTGAGAGGCAACATTATGAGGCGGCAAAACAGGTGATGTGCGCATGCAGAAAGGTGATCTGCTGCCAGACGATATTTGGATCACAGAACGGGCTGAACAGACAGCTTTTGCAGGAGGCAGAAGACTGTGGAATGGAGATAGAATTATGGCAAAAGTGATCATGGTGCAGGGCACGATGTCAAACGCAGGAAAGAGCCTGATCGTGGCAGGACTCTGCAGGATTTTCAAACAAGACGGATACCGGGTGGCACCGTTTAAATCCCAGAATATGGCACTGAATTCTTTTATCACAAAGGAAGGTCTTGAGATGGGACGCGCACAGGTGATGCAGGCGGAAGCAGCCGGAGTGGAGCCGGTGGCTGCAATGAATCCGATCCTGTTAAAACCGACCACACATGTCGGTTCACAGGTGATCGTGAACGGTGAAGTGCTTGGGAATATGAGCGCCAGAGATTATTTTGCGTATAAAAAACAGTTGATCCCGGAAATCAAAAAGGCATTCCGGGAGTTAGAAAAAGACAACGATATTATCGTGATCGAAGGCGCAGGAAGTCCGGCAGAGATCAATCTGAGGGAAAATGACATTGTCAATATGGGATTGGCAGAGCTTCTGGATGCACCGGTGCTTCTTGTGGGAGACATTGACCGGGGCGGCGTGTTTGCACAGCTTCTCGGAACACTGATGCTGCTCGAAAAAACGGAAAAGGAACGTGTAAAGGGGCTCATCATCAATAAATTCCGCGGGGATAAAACCATATTAGATCCGGGCGTTGTGATGCTGGAGGAGCGGGGACATGTGCCGGTCGTGGGCGTTGTGCCTTATATGGAGCTATCCATTGATGATGAGGACAGCTTAAGCAGCAGATTTGACCGCAAGGAGGAAGGCCTGATCGATATTGCAGTCATACGTTATCCAAGAATTTCCAATTTTACGGATCTGTCTGTCTTAGAGCAGATCGGGCAGGTTTCCGTGCGCTATGTGGACAGTGTGAGAGACTTACACCACCCGGACATGATCGTGCTTCCGGGCAGTAAAAATACAATGGCCGATCTGAAATGGATGCGGGAAAATGGTCTGGAGGCGCTGATCAAAAAGAAAGCGCAGGATACCATTGTTTTTGGGATCTGTGGCGGATATCAGATGCTGGGTGAGACGATCCGTGATCCATATCAGGTGGAAAACGGTGGAAGCATGAAAGGTATGGGACTGCTTCCGGCTGCGACGGAGCTGAAACAGGAAAAAACAAGAACACAGGTAGCGGGAACTTTTGGAGAAATTTCCGGAGCACTCTCCGGTCTTTCCGGAAAGAGCGTGCGCGGATACGAGATCCACATGGGCAGTACCGGATACAGTCGAAGTAACGCGGATAATAGAAGCACCGCAGACGGTGGAAGCATCGTAGACAGTGAGTGTGTCATAGATCCGAAAAGCAGAGGTAATGAGAAGCGCTACATGTGCAGAATACAAAACGAAGCAGATGGCAGTGTAAAATACGATGGAATCTTTTCCGGCAATGTATATGGAACATATGTTCATGGCATCTTTGACGAGGGAACGCTGGCAGAGACACTGGTTGGTATCCTGGCTGAACGGAAGGGTGTGGTGCTGGATACCGGGCAGATGATAAGTTACGGGCAGTTTAAGCAGATGCAGTATGATAAACTTGCAGACGGTCTGAGGGAATCCATGGATATGGAAGCAGTGTATGCGATGCTGCGGGAAGCTGCGATTTAAAACAGAACTGTTGTTACTGGAACGAGGTACGAGTGAACAGTAACGAAAATGCGCAGTGCATAAAGAGGAAAAATAATGGAATTTAAAATAGAGGAACCGGATAAAAAAATCAGGCAGGAAATCAAAGCAAACTGGGATCGTGTGGCAAAACCGCTGGATGGTCTGGGGGAGTTTGAGGGACTTCTCGCAAGGATCGGGGCAATCCTTGGGTCGCCAGAGATTGATATTGCGAAAAAAGCAGTGATCGTCATGTGCGCAGATAATGGCGTTGTGGCGGAAGGCATCAGCCAGTCCGGACAGGAGATCACGGCAGCGGTGACAGAGAATCTTGGAAAAAGAAATACTTCGGTCTGCAAAATGGCACAAGCTGTTGGCGCAGAGATTTTTCCGGTGGATATCGGTGTGAACACCGATCAGATTTTTCCGGGAGTCATCAGCAGAAAAGTAAAAAAAGGTACAAATGATTTCCTACTGGAACCTGCGATGTCAGAGAGAGAAGCCATGCAGGCGATCCAGGTCGGGATGGAACTTGTAAAAGAGTGCAAAGAAGCTGGATATACGCTGCTTGGCACCGGAGAGATGGGAATTGGAAATACGACGACAAGTGCGGCAATGGCTGCCGCTCTGCTTTCCGTTTCGCCGGAGATTGTGGTTGGGCGTGGTGCCGGGTTAAGTGATGAAGGGCTTGCAACAAAAAGACGGGTAATTGCTGATGCATTGGAAAAATATCAGTTGAGAGGGACAGAGCCGATGCGTATTCTATGCTCTGTCGGCGGGCTGGATATTGCAGGGCTTTGCGGTGTGTTTTTAGGTGGCGCAAAATACCATATGCCAATTGTGGCAGACGGTGTCATCAGTGCAGTGGCGGCGCTTACAGCAGAGCGGCTTTGTCCGGGAACAAAAGAATTTATCATTCCTTCCCACAAAGGAAAGGAACCGGCTTCGGAACTTTTGATGCGGGAGCTGGGGCTTTCTCCGGTCCTGGATGCAGGACTTGCATTAGGAGAGGGAACGGGGGCAGTCATGATGTTTTCCCTGTTAGATATTGCCATGAGTTTATATGAGACAGGGGCTACGTTTGGCGATTTTAAAATTGAGGAGTATCACAGGTTTTGATAAAGTCCTGGAAATATTTTTTACGTAATAGAAAGGTGCATTTATCAGGATGATCACATTGGTGACAGGAGGAAGCGGCAGTGGAAAATCTGCATATGCAGAAAGCCTGCTGTCTTCCTGCGAAGGAATCAGATATTATATTGCAACCATGCAGATTTATGATGCAGAGGGCGAAAAAAAAGTAGAGCGGCATCGGAAACTGCGGGCAGGAAAAGGGTTTCTTACGATCGAAAGCCCGATAAATGTAGGAAAAATCCAGTTTGCATGTGCAGGAAAAGCAGAGCAGGCGCAATACAGGCAGGAAGCAGAGAGAAAAGTGCAGGGCAGCTCAGAAAAGAAATCGGCGCTGCTTGAGTGTATGTCAAATCTCACAGCAAATGAAATGTTCACGAAAGACGGCATGAAATCCGAGGAGGAAATAGTTGAAAAAATTGTATCTGAGATACAGACTCTTTCACAGAAACTCGACAACCTTGTGATCGTCACGAACAATGTATTTGAGGACGGCGTAATCTATGATGCCGGAACGATGGAGTATTTGAGAGCACTTGGCAGGATCAATGCAGCACTTGCGCGTCTGGCAGACCGGGTGGCAGAGGTCGTGGTCGGAATTCCGGTGGAGTTGAAAGGATGAAGTTATGAAATTATTAAAAGCGATGGCGATCGCATTTTCCATTTATTCTAAAATACCCATGCCGCAGTTCGAGTGGAAGGAAGAGGACATGGAGTATATGATGTGTTTTTTTCCTTGGATCGGCGGAGTAATCGGACTGTTTTTTTACGGTTGGACAGTGTTATGTGAGAAACTTGCCATAGGAAATGTCTGTTATGCATTGATTGCTGCGGCAATTCCGTTAATGATTTCCGGTGGATTTCATGTGGATGGATATATGGACACGATGGACGCATTTCATTCGTACCAGAGCCGGGAAAAAAAGCTGGAGATTTTAAAAGATTCCCATATCGGTGCATTTGCGGCGATCATGCTGGCTCTTTATTATATGATTGATATCGCAGCAATTTCAGAAATACATACCCAAAAGGCAGTGTCTGCAGTGGCAGCCGTATTTTTTCTGGCGAGATGCTTTAGTGGGATTGCAGTTATGACATTGCAGCCGGCAAAGAAAGAGGGACTTTTGTATACCTTTGCTTCCAGTGCACAGAAAGTCAGGGTGAAAGCAGCCTTATATTTTCAGGCAGCGCTTTGTGTGGCAATCATGCTGCTCATATCCGGATGGTATGGAGCCGCGGCAATTGGGGCGGCGCTGCTCAGTTTCTTTTATTTTAAAAAGAAAAGTTACAAAGAGCTTGGTGGTATCACAGGTGACACTGCCGGATTTTTTGTGACAGTCTGTGAGGCGGCTGCGGCAACTGCGGTTGCGGTGGCCGGATATTTCCTGTAACTTTTAAAATAGTATTCGGCAGAAGGGGAGAAAAAGCATGCAATTATATATCGGAGGATATGCGCAGGGCAAGCTTGCCTATGTGCAGGAAAAGCTGAAAGGGCAGGAGGTACCGGTTGTAAATGATCTGCATCTCTGGGTGAAACAGCTTTTACAGGAGGGAAAACCGGCGGAAGAGATCGTGCTGCAATATTATAAGGAGCACCCGGATTGTATCTTTATCTGCGATGAGATCGGCAACGGCATTGTGCCGATGGAGAAGCAGGAGCGGGAATACAGGGAACGTGTCGGCAGATTATTGATCCGGCTTGCAGAGGAAGCGGAGACAGTGGAGCGCATCATATGTGGAATGGGACAGAAGATAAAATAAAAGTAAAAATCACATGGATCAGACATGGCATGACACAGGCGAACGGAGAACACCGTTATCTTGGAAAAACAGATGAACCGTTGTCTGAAACAGGAATCCGTCTTTTGCAGGAAAAAAAGAAGGAATATTTTTCCAGTCCACCGGAATTTTTGTATACATCTCCGATGAAACGCTGCGTTCAGACAGCGGAACTGCTTTTTGAGAGGAATCCAATTCTGATCCCGGAATGGAAGGAGATGGATTTCGGGCAGTTTGAGGGAAAAAATTATGAGGAATTAAAGGACGATCCCTGCTATCAGAAGTGGATCGACAGCAATGGAACACTGCCATTTCCCGGTGGAGAGTCAAGAGAGCAGTTTATCCTGCGTTCCATGGAAGGTGTTGACCGGATGATGTCTGATATTTTAAAAAGATCAGAAAAGAACACCGAAATACAAAACGACACAGATACGCGATATCTGAACAGTGATCGTGGAACAGAAATCCCGGTTGTGGCCGTAGTGCATGGCGGTACAATCATGGCGGTGTTAAGCAGTCTTACCGGAGGGGAATATTTCTGTCTCTTATACACATCTGACGCTGCCGACGAAGAGGATAGTG